>Ga0265295_1001394_pt1 | contig 42557 bp, 39 predicted proteins | sample Munlansysbiofilm_FD_192503 | JGI IMG/M metagenome (GOLD analysis project Ga0265295, IMG submission 192503) | Leachate microbial communities from a municipal landfill in Southern Ontario, Canada - Methane capture system biofilm | ecosystem: Engineered > Solid waste > Landfill > Unclassified ... | reverse complement strand
CGAGCTCGCGCTGATCAAAGTCCATGCCGACCCTGGACTTCAGCGTTCCGAAGTCATGCAGATCGCCGGGATTTTCCGGGCAAAAATCATCGATGTCGGTGCTCAGACTCTCGTTCTTGAGATCACCGGCGACTCGGAGAAGATTCTTGCCATGGAATGCCTTCTGCGTCCCTACGGCATTCTCGAACTTGTCAGGACAGGCAGAGTTGCTCTGCAGAGAGGATCCCTTGGGTCCGCTCTTCGTCAGTAAAAAAATTAAAAATTATCATAAAAATCGAAAGTGATGTAAATGGGATTGACCATAACTGAAAAAATCTTCTCCGCTCACTGCAAAAAAGAATGCAGAGCAGGAGATGTAGTAATGGCACCGGTCGACGGTGCGATGATACATGATATCACGGGTCCTCTTGCGATCAATGTAATGAAAGAGATGGGTGGAGGCAGCGTCTTTGATCCGAAAAAAGTCATCATGCTCTTCGACCATCAGATCCCTGCTGATTCCATCAGCGCAGCAGAAAATCATGTGATGATGAGAAAGTTTGCCCGTGAGCAGGGCATCTACAACTACGACATAAAAGAGGGAGTCTGTCATCAGGTCGTTCCCGAAAAGGGATGCGTAAAACCCGGCGATATCGTCGTCGGCTCGGACTCGCATACCTGTGCGTACGGCGCTCTTGGTGCGTTTTCGACAGGTATCGGCTCGACCGATATGGCATACGTTCTGAAATTCGGCGAACTCTATTTCAGAGTTCCCGACACTATCCAGATCAATGCAAACGGGAAGTTCCAGAACCGGGTCGGACCAAAGGACCTTATCCTGACGCTCGCCGGCGATATCGGCGCGGACGGCGCGACCTATCGGGCTCTTGAGTTCTGCGGCAATGCGTTCTCGGAGATGGATATTCCCGGAAGGATGACCTGTGCAAACATGGCCATCGAGATGGGAGCAAAGGCAGGCATCGTCCCGCCGGATGAAAAAACCTGGGAGTATCTGCGGGGAAGAACGGACTGCACGCCGTTTTCCCTCGCGAGCGATGAGGATGCAAAATTCTTTGAAAAACGAGATTATGATGTTTCCAAGATCAATCCGAAGATCGCTGTTCCCCATAATGTCGACAATGTCGTCGATGTGACCGAAGTCGCCGGAAAACAGGTCGATCAGGTCTTCATCGGATCATGCACGAACGGCAGATACGAAGACTTTGTTGAGGCGGCTGAGGTTCTTGGCGACAATGTCTTCTCTGAAGATGTTCGCGTGATCATGGTCCCGGCATCCAAAGCCGAGTACATGAAAGTCCTCAAAGCAGGACTTATCGAGAAGTTCGTCGAAGCAGGGGCACTCGTTGAAGCGCCGTGCTGCGGTCCGTGTATGGGCGGGGCCTTTGGGCTTTTAGCTCCCGGAGAGGTTTCCCTTTCGACATCGAACCGCAACTTCCGGGGAAGACAGGGAAGTACCGAGAGTTTCGTGTATCTCTCTTCTCCTGCAACCGCCGCGGCGTCTGCGATCACCGGCGTGATCACCGATCCTAGGGAGGTGTGAATGATGGGCAGAGCATGGAAATTCGGGAATGATATCGATACCGATGCGATAATTCCGGGTCGATTCCTGACGATCTATGATCCAAAAGAGCTTGCATCGCATGCTTTCGAAGGCACCCGGAAAGAATTTGCTGCAGAGGCAAAAGACGGAGATGTGATCGTTGCCGGCAGGAATTTCGGCTGTGGGTCATCGCGGGAGCATGCACCCCTTGCACTGAAAGGAGCCGGCATCGAATTTGTCGTTGCAAAATCGTTTGCGAGAATCTTTTACCGGAATGCGATAAACACCGGCGTTTTACCGCTCGTTTGTCCGGATACGGATAAGATTGCCGACGGAGCAGAGGTTTTCGTGAACCTCAAAGAGGCATACATCGAAGCAGACACAAAACAGTATCCGCTTGAACCGATCCCGGTGTTTATGATGAGAATAGTTGAGGCCGGCGGCCTTGTTGAATACGCAAAAATGCGAGGAAATAAATGACAAAATATAATGCGGCATGTATGCCGGGTGACGGCATTGGTCCTGAGATCATTGCCGAAGGAAGAAAAGTATTGGACGCTGCCGGAGAGAAGTTCGGGTTTGATATCAACTGGACCGATTTCGATACGGGAGCAGAGAAATATCTGCAGACCGGGGAACTTATCTCGGAGGATGAGCTGAAGGAGCTTGGGAAGTTTCCCGCGATCTATTTCGGCGCTATCGGTGATGACCGGGTAAAACCGGGAATCCTGGAGAAAGGGATCCTGCTCGCGATCAGGTTCTACTTCGATCAGTACGTGAATCTCCGCCCAATTAAACTCCTGAAGGGAGTCGAGACCCCTCTTGCAAATAAGAACCCGGAGGATATCGACTTCGTTGTTGTCCGGGAAAACACCGAGGACTTCTATGTGGGTATCGGTTCACGCGCGAAGACAGGAAAACAGCGTGATCATTTAGAAGTGATCCGCGATCTTTACTCGGTGAAGTTCGGGATCGATGTGGAAACCGATTCTGATGAACTTGCTTACCAGATCGGGGTCGTGAGCCGCGAGGGTTCGAAGCGTGTGATGGAGTATGCATTCGATCTTGCAGAAACGCGGGAAAAGAAACTGACGTCTGTCGATAAGGCGAACGTGTTAACGGACGTTTACGGACTCTGGCGTGATGTGTTCGAGGAGACGAAGAAGGGCTACCCGAACGTGGCAACTGAATACAACTTCGTCGATGCGATCACGATGTGGTTTGTGAAGAACCCTGAATGGTTCGATGTGGTCGTCACGCCGAATATGTTCGGGGACATCATCACGGATCTTGGGGCGATGATCCAGGGAGGTCTGGGTCTTGCACCGGGAGGAAACATCAACCCGAAGGGGACGTCGATGTTCGAGCCGATCCACGGGTCAGCACCGAAGTATAAAGGAAAGAATGTGGCAAATCCGCTTGCAACGATCTGGTCAGGCTCACTTCTGCTGGATTCGCTCGGGGAACACGCTGCGGCATCGGCCGTTGTCAGCTCGATTGAGCATTCGATCCTTGCAAAGGCGGTCACCAAGGATATGGGCGGCTCATTGCATACGTCGGATATCGGCGACTGGATCGCGAAGGATATTCTGAGAGGGTGATCCGGATTTGAATCCCCTTCTTTTTTTAGATTACTACTATTTTTCCCGCTTATGCGTCATTTTTCCGTATATGATAGCTGATTCAACCGGGCAGACTTCGATACATCTTCCGCAGAGATAGCACTCAGCCTTTGTGTCCTTCCTTCCTGCTTCTTTTGTCGGGCAGATCCTCTCGCACTTTCTGCAGTTGATGCATGTGTTCGTCCTTTTCAGGCCGAAACGTCCGAAACGTGCAAACAATGAAAGAACAAATCCGTACGGACATAAGAACGTACAGAATGGTCTGTAGACGAAGACCGATACAAGAAGGATCATAGCAAACACGAACGCTGCCGTTGTAAACATGAGGGCAAAGAACGATGAAATCCCGATATACTCAAAGATATTATAGGAAAATACCGCACCTGTCAGCAGGGCTGCAAACACGAGAGCACGTATTGTGTTTGGGATCTTCCTGTTGTTTATATGCAGTTTTTTCACAGGTATACGGGAGAGCAGTTCCTGCAGTGCTCCCGCAGGACACATGTGGGCACAGAACACACGGCCGAAGATAACTGAGATAATGATAAGCGCCAACAATCCCGCAAAATCAAGACCAGCAAATGAAAGGGTAGAAATTGATGATACGGTTACGTAAAAACCGTCCGGTGTTATTGGCACGACAAGCAAAAATCCTGCCGCTGATGTAAGGAGAAGTACAGAGATCAAAGCCGCTTTTGAAAGGATTTTTCTCATCCAGAGGGCAGCCATTAGAAGGGTGCCTCCAAACATATACATGATGCCTGAATAAGATGCAGCTATATCAGCCAATGTCCCTGTAAATCCAAATGACTCAGGATCATTGAGGATGATTAGTATTCCAAGTAGTAATGGGACAAAACCTGCATAGAAAAATATTTTCCCGTATGCTTCCGGTTTTTCTTTCCTGAGATATTTCATTGCAAAATACAGGAAAAGAAGGAGTGCACCGCCTATCAAAAGTCCTACCGCAGAAAATACCAGCGGACTGAGTCCTGAGTCTCCTGATGACGTAGTAATGCTTTCTGTAGATACAGCAGACGAAACGATATCGTCAGCACTCCCTGTCTGACTTATGGATGATGCCTGCACCGAACTCTCAGATATTGCTGATGCATCTGTCGTACTTACTGTAGAACCCGAATCTGTGGAAGTGTAGTCACACAGGGAGTTTCCGTCAGCATCAACGTAGAGAAAACACCTGCCGGGATACGGACATTCTGAATGACCTCGCGGACATATGGCCGCACATGCCGGAGTTGCAAGAAATGCTGTACCTCCAATCATCATCAGAGCTTTTCGTAATTTATTTTTCATTATTTTCATCCGGAGATAGTATCGCTGTACATTTGGTTGACTATTATGTGTGACATTATGTAATATATATTTTACATTTGCTGCAATTTGAATTATATTTGCCGTTCAATTTATTTCTCAGCGAAAATACGACAGAAAATCTTGATTCTCATGATTTACCATCAATAATGATTCTCAAAACAGTGTTGTAATAGATTTTTCCTGTGTCTCTTATCATGCTCTTTTGCAGATACATCGAAGAGTTTCAAATCAACAGGAACGTGAATGGGGATGAGTTCATCATCCTGCTATCTGTTATTTTACTTCTTCTTTTTTATCGGCGGCAGTACTTTTGTTTCGACAGTTCCGAATCTGGATTCCACCACTTTGGATGTCCGCGGAACACACAGTTTCGCCAGAATCTTTTTGTACAAATCGGTTTCTTCTCCGATAACGTGGATACCGGTTCTTCTCATATTGATTGCATCTTCAGACGGGCATGCATTTACACATGCGCCGCAGACATTACAAAGTTTATAATTTATTGCAATATTTGGTCTGATACTATCCTTATTCATCTCGCTCACCGGTACTGGGTTTGGCAGGAACAATGCCCGGCATGGGCAGATATCGATACAAGTGGAACAACCGCCGGGGCACTTCCAGGTATTAACACGGATTGCGCCTACAAAGGCCATATCAATATGAATAGCCTTGGAAGGGCAGGATTGTTCGCACCAGTTGCAGAACATACACTTGGCTTTATTAATCGAGACTATTCCCGGAAGTTTTGCTTTGGCGTTAACTTTCCGCTCGACGGTGATTGCATTGTAGGGACAGGCCTCGACACATATTTGACAGGCATCACATAGTTCTTCATCCCAGAGGATCTCTCCTTCGGACCTTATTTTTTCTGCGCTGAACGGGACACGTTTCTGTGTTATTGCCGGACATAATGATGAACATATCCCGCATATGGAACATTTATCCTTTTCCACAATGAACGTCGTCTTTGCGTTGAGTGCATTCTGGCGCGGGACTCCTCCCTCCCTTTTCCCCTCAAAAACAGGGATATCATTTATGATTGCGTTGTTTGGACATACCTCATAACAGATTGTACAACGGACACATTTTTCCAGATCAATTTCTGCAACAGCATCATAGGTTGGAAATCCTCCGTGTTCTAAAATGGGAAGCCGTGGTTTATCGTCTATTTCCAGGCGAAGTGCGTAATATGGACAGAGAATTACACAGACACCACAGTAGGAACATTTTGCCGGGTCAATGTATATGGGCGGCTCTTCAGTTAAACCGCGGATAGATGCGCCGACCATGCCAATTTGAATTGCTTCCTTTGGACATGCATCTACACAAACACCGCAACCTGCACATCGGGTGGTAAATAAGTGAAGGTGAGTTATTGTTTTGAGCAAACGCTGCTCCATAACAATAGTGTCTCCTTCTCTTCTCCGGGAATATTTTGGATATATTGTGCTCATTACCATAAGAACTTCCCTGGATTTGTCAATAATTATCAGAGGTACGATTTTGCATCGTATAACAATTCAATATGTTGCATATTCTCACTCACAAGGATAAATACGTTATCCCTGGCATTATTTTTTAAATATAGTATATTTAATCTAAAATGTATCATAATTGTAATTCTGTGTCAACAAAATCTGATGAATATATATGTAATGAATCATATATGGCGATGAAACAACTCCAGGCAGACTGGCAAATATATCGGGACCGATGAGACTATATTTTTTCGAGTTACAGCATGTATCAACTTTCCGTGTTTTGTCGAAAAATTATGAATGTGTTTAACAGGTATTAGTGATAGCAATGTCATTTTTTATGTGGATATATCAGTATTATAGTAACTATGTTAATTAAATGCCTCTATAAATATCTATATAATCCCGTATGGTCATGTAACATATGATACGTATGAAACTTAGCGCAAGAAACCAGATCAAAGGTAAAGTAGTCAAAGTAACCCATGGGATGGTCAGCAGCGAAATCGTCATTGATATCGGCAATGGTCAGCAGATCGTATCTGTTATTACAAAAACATCCGCTGAATCCCTAGGCCTTGCCGTGGGGAAAGACGTTTACGCGGTCATTAAGTCAAGCGAAGTACTGGTAGCCGTTGACTAACGCCGAATGAAGCCAGCTTCTTATGCTGACAATCATTCACTTTTTTCCATTATAATTAACCAGTAGCGTTTTTGTTTTTTTGCTTTATCCGTGATCATTCTCTGAACACGTGAACGGAAGTTGCCTTGAACGTGATCCACACGGAAGTTCCCGCCGTTATTCCAAGACGCTGGATGCTTTGGCGGGTGAGAACAGCGGTCAGAATAATGCCTGTATCAACAACAATCTTCGAATAAGCACCAATATCGATGATCTGAGTAACAACACCGGTAAATGAGTTTTGTGCTGATGAAGTAAACGGTTCAGAGGATATGATCATATCCTCTGATCTGACTCCTGCATGTACCTGCCCGGTCAACTCTGTTACTGCACGAATGATCATCGTACCTATGTGGATTTCAACGATTCCTGCCTGAGTCATTACTGCATGCCCAGTGAAAATATTATCCATGCCGGTGAAGTTTGCAATAAAATTTGAGACCGGGTGACGCATGATCATATCCGGCGTCCCCTCCTGAACGATTCCCCCGTCCCGCATCACAACCACACGATCGGCAAGGGCATAAATATCTTCAAAATGATGCGTGATATGCAGGATCGTCATTCCTGTTTCTTTGTGGATCGCTTTGAGTTCATCTCTGAGACGCTCACGTGTGATCGTATCCAGTGCGGAAAGAGGTTCATCCAAAAGAAGAACCGAGGGACGCAGGAGAAGTGACCGGGCGATCGCGGTTCGCTGCTGTTCACCCCCCGAAAGGGTCTTTGGATGACGCTCGAGAAGGTGGGAGATCCCAAACGTAGCAGCGATTTTTTGTACTGCAGCATCCCGTTCCGGTTTAGGCACCCCTCGTTCCTTAAGACCAAATCCGATGTTTTCTGCCACGGTCATATGGGGAAAGAGCATGTAATCCTGATAGACCATCCCGATCCCGCGTGATTCCGGCGGAGTATTCGTAATGTCCTTTCCGTTCAAAAGTATCCTGCCGTTTTTTGGATAATGGATACCTGCGATCGTTTCGAGCAGGATTGTTTTGCCCGCACCTGTAGGACCAAGGATGATACAGTATTCCCCCTCCTTCACATTCAGATTCAGATCAGTAAAGGAAAATTCACCGAGCTGAATGGAAAGTGCATCTATTTCAAGCATATACATCACCAACATCTTTGCCGAAATACTCAAACAAAATGAGAGCAGTTCCGGAAATTATCAGGAGGATAAGTGCTGCCGCAATTGCCATATCCAAATCTCCGGTGGACATGTTCAGGAAAAGGGCAATCGGTAAGGTTTCCGTTTTCATAGCAATTGCGCCGGCAAGCATCAACACTGCTCCAAACTCACCCATGGCTTTTGACCAGGTGATGATGATTCCACCGATCAGTCCGTTCTTTGCCATAGGAAGCGTGATTTTTTGAAATGCTCCAAACTCCGAACATCCAAGGGTTCGTGCCACATGTTCATACCGCGGGCTTATCATAGCAAATGTGGAGCGTGCGATTCTAACCATGTATGGGGCGTTTACAAAGACCTGTGCAATAATGATTGCCATGGGAGTATAGACAACATATATCCCCAGACCAGTGAAAAACTGGCCAACCGGCGATGTGACTGGAGAAAGAAAAATCAGCAATGCTACACCCGCTACGAGCGGCGGGAGAGAGAGGGGAAGATTCAGGAGAACATTAACCCACTGTTTCCCAAAAAAACTGAATCGTGTCATGGAATAGGCAATCGGTACCGCAATAATCAAACAAATGAGTGTTGATATCACTGCCGTTATTATGGATAACTTGATTGCATACCATATTTCGTCCGAGAGAAAACTCGCGATCAGTGCTTCCGGTGATGAGAAGAGGATAAGACCTAAAAAAACTGCTATCAGGATGATAACTGCAATGAGCGTGATCCCGATGCATACTGCCTGAAAAAATGTGGGTAAGCGTCTCTGTACCATAATTCAAAGAGACTGACTTTTTTTCCGGATGTTATCAAGATGCTGGCTGCTCAGCCACCCGGTGGATGCATCCAAAACAGCGTCAAACGCTGGGATGTAGGGTTTGATGTCAAGAACGGGTGTCCCGTCAAGCAGATCTGCACCTTCGATAAAGAGGTTATTCTCTGTCACCGACAGGAGTTTTACGATCGAAAAGCCGATTCTGTTCGGTCTGCACATATGTCTGGTGGCAAAAATGCCGTGCGCCGTTCCGCCGTCAACCATAGGTGTTTCAACAAGCATTTCTGATGGAGCTTTGTGCAGACGGGTAATAAGGATCAGATGAGAAAATGACCCAATCTGGTCAAGTCCCTCTGTAAATTCGGGGAACAACTCTATTGTTCCCTGCCCTTTGGAGAATCCACTCTGTATAGGTGTCTGCATGGGATCCGTATAGGGAGAGTGGATTACCCCTATCTGCTCAACGGTAAATTTTTCCGACATGCCTCAGGTGTATTTCTTATTCGGATATCCGGGGAATCCGTACTTCTCAAAGATCGCTTTTCCCTCATCGGATGCTACAAAGTCAGCGAATTTCTGAGCAAGTTCCGGCTGAGTGGTGAACGTGGTTACGCCGATCGGCGTAACGAGGATGGAATTGTCGGTCACCGGGATTTCGATAGTCGTGAAGAGGTCCTGATTGGCACTGTCGAGCGTCAAAACAGCTGCATCGGCATTTCCGGTAGAAAGAGCCGTTACGACTTCGTTGATGGTAGCGCCGCGAAGAACGACATTCTTTTCCACAGCATCTAAAATACCGGCTTTATTAAATATGACAACACTGGCTTTTCCAATCGCAGTAGCATTTACATCTCCAAGAGCAACACGAAGTCCGGGTTTTGCAAGGTCTTCAACGGTAGTAATTCCATACGGATTTCCTTTGGCAACGGCAATAACCGGCACGTGATAGGCTACCGGCTGATACTCTGTGCTCACAAGATCTTTCTTAACAGCGTTCTGGTAATCAGGTTCTCCTCCCGGAATAAAGATATCGCCGAGCTTCGTGGTTGCCATCTGGGAAATCAAAACGCCGGAACCTCCATAGGTGAGGTCAACGGTCACATTGAATTTATCACCGAATACTTGTCCGATTTCAGCCATGGGGCCTTTCAGCCCTGCACCGGAATACACAAGAAGGCTTTTGCCGTCATAATTTTGCTGTTCCGAGATACAACCAGCAGAGCAGATGATTGCCAGAAGAATGGCAAATATTGCTAAGACAGATAAAATAGTTCTTTTCATATGTACAGATAGGTAATCATGTGTAAATAATCTGATTGTATTGTTGTAAATAGTTAATTTAACTTAGTTAATATAAATACAAAAAATCTCATTGCATCGCTTAATTCGTCTGATGAAAAAATGATGGGGAGGTATGCTTGTATTTAGTTTTTGAACCGGTCATCGGAGCGGGCAACTTCGATATCCGTCAGCTTACCTTCGAACCATCCGTACCGTTCATTTTGATACGCGTCAAATAATGGAACGTAGGGTTTGATGTCCAGGATGGGGGTACCATCCAGGATATCGACATCTCCAATTTGGAGGATATTACCCTCACGCCCAATTAGGCGAACGACGGAAAAACCGATCGCATTCGGTCTTTTCGGCACCCTTGTTGCAAAAACACCGTGGCTTTGCGTGTCAAGAAACGGCTTCACAGTAAGGCTGCACCCTTCACTTTTATGCAGGTGATAGATGAGCATAAGTCTCGTAAAAGCTTCAATATCCTTTAATCCGTCCGAAAACTCAGGAAATATCTCTACCGTTCCGGAAAATCCCTTGGCTGCAGGAGGCTGGATCGGCATCCCGGCAAGATCCTGGTGAGGAGAATGGACACACCCTATAGGTGTAAACTTGACCATTTTTTCTTCTTGCATGTTCATCATCTCATCTCTTCCATTCGCTGTCAGTGATCATTTTCATCTTCTCTATGTTTTTAAAAAATGTACCTTTTGTCCCGTATTGTAGATCCGCTGGTTCTCTGCACCGGATGCTATTCTCAGTGCAAGGATATTGTCTGTAATTACGAGACCGGACAGATCATCAACTCCAAATTCAAACAATGGTGCTGCGAGCGGGGTTGCCGGGCCAACAACAACGACTTTTTCTGCATTTTCGGACAGTTCCAGAAGACGCGGCATACTTTTATCGCCAAGTGCTGCGCAGGTCAGATATGCATAGTCGCACTCCGGCAGCAGATATTCACATGCCGTATAGGGATAGTCTCCCTCTATTGGATCCCATTCAATGATGCGCAGGTCGCAGACCGGTGCGAAAAGTTTCTCTATAAAGGGAAAATGACCTACAACACAGACCATCTTACCTTTCACCTGATTCTGCGAGTTGATAAACGGATCATTCAATCTGTCCTTCACCGTTTTCCGATCAGGGACATCGATACCTGCACGTCTGGCAGTATCCGGATGATTATACCATGCATTGATGGCGGCATTCCCGATTGAAGCTTCAGGGAAGTTCCAGGATTTTACGCATTCGGCAAGTTCTTTCAGCGGCATACCGAGTTTATTCTGCGTTAAAGACGGTGCCCGCTGGAAATACTGACGGAACGGAGCGAATCCCACCCCGCCGATATCGGATTCCACAACCGTAGTCTCATTTCCGACAATGATATTCTTTGCTGTAATATCGTCCGGTATCTGTTCGATTAAAGCGTCATAAAGTTCCCACATGATTGTCCTCCATTTTTGGTATCATTTCCATGGTGATAGTATCACCTTTTCTGAGATGATTTCTCAGGTTCTGCAAAATCTCGTCCATCTGTTGGATATGGTCGAGACTTTGCCGTTCAGTTTCGGTTGTCACGAGAATTTTTGCAATCCCGCCGTTTTTGATCACGATCCGTTTGTCCGCCCGAAGAGCGAGAAGCGGGTCGTGAGTCGACATCAGAATGATTTTTTCGTGATTTGCAAGCAGTTTTATCGCCTCTCTCCGGTCTATTCCGGCATTTTCTATCTCATCGATGAGAATGATCGGTGATGCACTCATGAGAGCAGTATCTGCTATCATCAATGCCCTAGACTGACCTCCGGAAAGCTGAGTGACTTTCGTTTCCGGAGTAAATTTTTCCCCGGCAAGAGTGTTCGCACAGACAAAACACCGGTCTGCAGTATCTGCCGGATCCGCCGTCATCCGGCTTTTTGCATGCATCTCCAGAAATTCACGCACCGTTAAGTCCATGACGAAATTCATGTTTTGCGACAACTGTGCGACGAGTTTTCCGCCTGTCGCAAATCTTCGTTCATCCGTTGGAGCAGCACCATTCAGAAGAATCTGCCTTCCGGTTGGCGTATCCCTTTGAGCAAGACATTCGATATCTTCCAAAAGACGGCTTTTTCCAGACCCGGTCGGACCGACGATACTCACGATCTCTCCCGGGACAACGGTTATTTCGACCTGCTCGGGTTTACCGGATTTATTCCGTCCGCCAAGGATGGTTATCGAAGAGATCTCTCCGTTCAGTTCCGTATTTTGGGAGAATGCCGAAAGAAATGAACAAAAATGCAGAACAACACTGTCACGTGTGAGGCCGAACTCTTCGAGAATGTCTTCGTCCACATCGAGGAGCGCTTCGGGCAGAGTCTGCTCGTGATTGATTTTGCCAAGCCGAATGTTTGCCAGATAATCGGATGCAAGAGGATAGTTTGTCAGCAGTTCGGAAATTTTAGTCGTCGAGACTTCGGTAAAGTACGCATCCAGCTCCATCACTCTTCAAACTCCATGCGTTTTAACATCCCCATCTGATAGGTATCCCCGATCATTGTCTCACCCGTGCAATATGAGCAGATTGCAGCCGGCATGGTAAATCTGAGTTTGCGGTCTTTGAGGGTGTCGATATCCAGAGTGTCCTGCCAGTATTTCGCGAGGAGAAAAGCTCCCTGCCCTGTGATGCCGTTGATAAAAAGTATCTGAGCATTTGCATTGACTTCTTTTATATTGAAGGCAAATACTTCGCGTTCTGCCTGAGACACGATGTCGCCTTTGGTCACAACGATGATATCTGCGTATTTGAGCATGGGACCGATTTTTCTAGGCGTGTTGACGCCTGAAAGATTGTCGATGACGCATACGGAGAGAATGCCGTTAATGTGGGGCGAGCAGCGGTTGCATAATCCGGCACTTTCTGTGATAAGGATAGAAAATCCTTTTCTTCGTCCCCATTGTACAGCGTCTTCAATATTACTCACAAAAAAATGATCAGGACAGATCTTTCCGGCGAACCCGGTTTGATTTGTTATGCCCTGTTCATCATAGCGCAGATGATCGAATGAGGTAAGCGAGTCGAATTTAACGACACCGACTTTATCATTCGGTACCTTTAGCTGGGCTATGGTTTTGAGAATCACCGACGTTTTTCCTGATGATGGGGGGCCGGCTACAGTTATAAGTTTCATGGTATGGCGGTTCTGAGAAAAATATCCTGACTATTTTCTCCATCATTGGATCAAGTAAACAACATGTGATTAACCAAGTCTGTGATATTTACTATATCTATTGCTCCATTCAAGATTATAATTACATATGCTTTGGTTGAGGAGTAGCCGTTTCAGCTATCCTCAGATATTTTCTTCTTTGTTCTGATGTATTCGTGTGGAAAAAATACGTCGTGTGTGTATTTCATCGATGTAAAAAGCATCTGATGAGAACGCGCAAACACCGCCTCTCAAGAAAAACAGATAAAAACAGTGGACCCGAAGGGATTCGAACCCCTGACCTCCAGCATGTAAGGCTGGCGTCATAACCGCCTAGACCACGAGTCCAAATTACCTTATTAAATACTATTTACGTAGTTATTAATCCTGCGGAAAAAGAGTGGGAGAGACTCCCAGTTCTGATCCCGGTCTTATGCAAGACCGAATGACTTCAGGGTCACAGCGGTATCGATCTTTCCGACCTGATACACTTTGCCCGTGGAGACTTCGTTGATGATAACTTCTGCCGGAGAGAACAGACTCTTGTCGATCTTGTAAAAGTCATATCCTGCTTCCTTGAAGATATCATTGAACGGTTTACCATACCCATTGGATGAGCAGCTTGGGATCTTCTCAAGGAAGTCCACGATTTCCGGTGCGTTCATCGTGAGGTTGATCTGTCCGTGATAGATCGTTGCATCGTTTGTAACGCCCATGGCGAGTTTTGCACCGCGTACTGGCGGGATCGGGGCAGTACCTGCTGCTGCGATGATCTTCGTCGTGTCAAAGCCGAGTTCGTTCAGCTTGTAGATTGCGGTCTCGACACAGCGTCCTGCGACTTGGATCGAACCGACCATCGAAGAAGTCGGAGCTACAAGAGCGCAGACATTTCCGACATCAACCTTACACTTCTCTGCGATCATTTCCATGACTGCTCCGCTTGGAAGGCGGTCAGATTCAAGACAGATTACTGCTGCATCGGACTCATCCTCATAGCCGATGACCTCATAGGTGTGTTTCGGCTGAAGGGACAGGGCACGTGCGGGTCCTGATCCCATTGCGAAGAAGTTATCCTGCTTGATCGTCCAGCCGGCTTTCTGTGATCCTAGGCAGGAAATCGCCGGGAAATCGGTGTTCACATCGATGAAGGTCATCGGGAACTGGCCGACCATACCCTGACGGAATGCGATGTCGCCAAGACCACCCATACAGATACGGGTAAAGTAGTCTCCGGCTCCATAGCCGCCCGCAACACTCACACCACAATCGACTACACGGGAACCGTTGTCGAGTTCATGGTATGCAACATTAAACAGATCTGCGTTCTCTACGAGTTCTTCGAAGAGATCAAGTCCAAGTTCGTTTACACTTACCAAAATAAATCACCCTAAGGAATATTATTCAGATATTGGACCGGCAAATAGATAAGAGTTATGAGTCGGATTTTTTTATCCGCTCTTTTTCAGGAGAAGCTTGTTCACCCGCTCTTTATCATATCTGAGGTTCACATACCGTTTTCTTCCTTCTCCTTTGTTTGCATACCCTAGAGTAATCAGCCGGAGATGATCGAACTTTTCCATGATCTCATTGAACCGGGTGATTTTCGGAGCACCCTTCGGCATCGCTCTTCTGAGATCCCCGGTCGTCATCAGCGTATCATCGGTCGTCAGCTTCACTAGTTGTCTAAGGACACTCAGCTCGTCGGGGGAAAGAGACCGGATCGTTCCGGAAAGATGGAGATCCTGTGAGGCGGAGAAGGCTTTTTCTAAATCTGTCTGTATGACTTCTCTTCGTGCATCCGTCTCGGCATACATCACGGCACGTTTGATCAGATCAAGACCGATCCGAATATCCCCGCACCGCATTGTCCGGTCCACGACATAATCCAGTTGATCGGAAGAGAGTACGTTTGGATACAGACCCTGTGCCACTCTCTGTGATAGGATCCCGGCATTTTCAGCTGCACTGTAAGGTTCAAAGTTGATTGTTTCATATCTGAAAACCGAGGAGACACGTGCATCGATCACTTCCTCGAGACTGATATCCTGGTCACTGATTACGACTATGATTCCTATCCTGACTTTTTCATAGACTTCATGGATCCGCAGGGCTGCGTAAAGGACGTTATTGAACTCTTTATTATAAATCAGATAATTCGCATCATCCAGACAGATAAGGGGTGTCACTCCTTCCTTCTCGATGTATTTTGCGATCATGTCGATGAGTACCTTGAACGCAGTGCCGGATGAAGGCTGGCTGTTTTTTGTCAGTTTTGTGTAGATCCGGGAAAAAATTGCATATTCAGTACTGTCGATTTGACAGTTGATGTGGATCGGCACGATCTTTGTTGTTGCTCCTTCGATTTCTTCGAAGAATTTCTTCACCGAGGTCGTTTTCCCGGTCCCGGGAACGCCCCTGCAGATGGTATTGAGGATGTTTCCACCCATTAATGCGGGTTTAACGGCAAAAGCAAGCCGTTCTATCTGTTCGTCACGATAATCGAACTGCTCAGGAACAAAAGAGATATCAAAGACTTCTATGTCTCTGAAAAGAGTCTGGTCCCACATAAGCAGATTCTTTTTCATGTTATCCTCATTTCATGCATTTCTTGCAGAGCGTTTTTCCCATAAAAAGATTTGATACGTCTCTTTGCACTTTTGATATCGGAACGCCGCATTTTTCGCAGACAAATTCGCCTTCGGGCGGTGAAACGGTAGGTGTCTGAACTATGTCTGCCTCAGGAACATCTGCTTCGACAGGCGGGATTTCGATGCGCGTATCCTCCAGAACCTGCATTGGAATCTCCTCCTCTTCTTCCTCGACCGGGTGTGTCAGGGGGATCTCTTCCATCGGAAAATATCCTGCTTCTTCCTCCTTTTCCTGCGCGTATCGTTCAAGCACCCGTTCTTTATATCTCTCGACTGCCGCTCTCGTTGCGGCATCCTGTGTGCCGAATTCGTCCAGAGTCTTTCCGAGAAAATCCGCGAGGTCTCTGACAGCGGTCACATTTTCGGCTATATCAGAGACTTCAACTCTCAGGCTCTCGTAATTGCCCAGATTGATGGTTACTCCGATCGTTACTGTCCTCTTGTCAACCATAAGCAGTATGTTGTGTTGTAGTATGTTTTGCAAAGAATTAATGATACTGGTGAGTGATATAATAATTAATCGGACAGATGATGAAAGTTACCCCCGCTGAACCGCAAGGTTGTGATGATGCGTGGTCCTGATGTCCTATCACTTTTCTTTTCTCTGAAAGAGGTTTTTTTCTGTGATCGTAATCTCCGGTTTTTTCTCATACTACTCCTAATAAATTAATCAGCATGGCAAAACGCGGTCTGGAAAAATATGTGACCTACCCTTCGATCGTTCCGACAGAAAAGTCAGAAACGACCTCAGTAAAAATCGCGTTTCCGTATCGTCATCTGAACTACTCGTTCACCATCGAAGTGCCGCTCTCCCTGTATGAAGGCGCGAAGCTCTCGGGCAAATCCGCCCGAGTTCCTGCCGGGATCCAGGATGCCTGGCTTGACGGCTACTACAAAGCCTTCGCTCTTGATCCATTCCAGACTCGTGTATATCAGACACTTTTATCACAGTTTCGTAGGATCAGGAATGAGCGAAACCTGAATGGTGATGAGTATCTGGAACTTTTGACCGCCTACGTCCAGTCGCTCCCTTACGACACAGACAAACTCTCTTCAATAGAAATAGCTCCGCGTTTTCCTGTCGAAACGATCGTTGACGGTACCGGGATCTGCAGCGACAAATCCCTGCTTCTCGCAGGTTTACTTTCCCATGAGGGGTATGCGGTATCCATTCTTCAGTTTTGCAAAGAAAATCATCTTACCGTTGGGCTTCCCGCTCCATCGGGGTATGATTTTGCTGGATGCGGTCAGGCCGTTATCGAAACCACGGTGATATCTTTCATTGGTCACCCCGCCGGAGAGTATGCTGATACAACCTCCAGACCCAAAGTCTTCCCGATCGGGCACGGCACAAAACGATATGACTGCATTCGCGAGGTCGCAAAAATCCTCGCGACACTCACCTCACTCAACGAAAAAATATCCGAGAATGGAACACTTACGCTGGAGATCGTTCGCCTCCATGAGAAACTTCTCCTGCTCAAAGAGGAGCTCACCAAATCCCGTGATGAGCTGCCTGTCCTGCGTGCTGAAGGTAAAATTGAGGAGTATGAAACGCTTCGGTGCATCCACAATAAAAATGTCGAACGTCTAAAGAAGATGCTCGACTCTTACAACAGACTCGTTGCCGAGTATCAGAAACTTGCAGGTCTTGCTGAGTTCATCCAGCATAACCGACTTGATCGTCCGGCGGTCTCCCTTAAACTCAACGCAGTAGAAGAATAATTCCTCTCGGGTGTGGGAGGATTATATGGAAAGAAAAACAAAACGTACTCCACATGTTGACCGAGGAACTTCCAAAGACCTACGACTTTGCCTCTGTCGAAAAACGCTGGCTTGACCAGTGGGACGACAGCGACTTTTATTTCGATAAAAACTCGAAAAAACCTCAATACGTAATAGATACTCCCCCGCCGTATCCGACTGGAAAACTCCACATAGGACATGCTCTCAACTGGGTGTACATGGATATCATTGCCCGTTACAAACGCATGACGGGTTTCAATGTCATGTTTCCCCAGGGGTGGGATTGTCACGGACTTCCAACCGAGGTAAAAGTCGAAGAGACCCACCATATCACAAAGAACGATGTCTCGCGTGAAGAATTCCGCAAAATGTGCAGGGAACTCACCATTGAAAACATCATCCTGATGCGGCAGAGTCTCCGGACCATGGGTTTCTCCATCGATTGGAGTAACGAATACATCACGATGGAACCGTATTACTACGCAAAGACCCAACTGTCGTTTTTGCGCATGCTCAAGGCAGGCTATATTTATCAGGATGAGCATCCGGTCAACTTCTGTACCCGCTGTGAAACGGCGATCGCTTTTGCCGAAGTTTCATATTACGAAGGCGAGACCCTTCTCAACTTCTTCGATTTCGACGGAATTGAGATTGCTACGACCCGCCCTGAACTCCTCGCAGCCTGTGTTGGGGTCGCAGTTCACCCGGATGATGAGCGGTACAAATCTATCGTAGGAAAAACGCTCAAAGTCCCGATCTTTGGTCACGATGTCGTCATAATTGCTGATGATGCTGTAGATATGGCATTTGGTTCCGGTGCTGTGATGATTTGTACGTTTGGTGACAAGACTGATGTGTTCTGGTGGAAGAAACATCATCTTCCGCTGCGCAAGGCTCTCACGACCAAAGGTACAATGACCGCGATCTGCGGAAAATACGAGGGCATGCCTTCAAAGGAATGTCGTACAGCGATCCTTGCAGATATGAAAGAGCTCGGCATCCTCAAAGACCAGAAAAAAATTGAACAGAGAGTCGGAGGGTGCTGGAGATGCAAGACGCCTATCGAGATTCTCTCTGAGCGTCAGTGGTTCGTGAAGGTGAACGGCAGCGAGATCGTGAAAGCAGCACGAGAAATCAAATGGTATCCTGAACACATGCTCCAGCGTCTGGAAAACTGGGCTGATCAGATGGAGTGGGACTGGTGTATCTCCAGACAGAGACTGTTTGCAACCCCGATCCCGGTTTGGTTCTGTGACAAATGCGGCGAGCTTATCCTCCCCGATGAGGCCGATCTCCCGATCGATCCGACCATCGAAAAACCCAAACACGCCTGTCCGAAATGCGGTGGGACCGAGTTCACCGGCGAAAAGGATGTTCTCGACACTTGGATGGATTCATCCATCACCGATCTTCACGTCACCGGATGGGACGGGAGCGGCAGACCGCCGTATTTCCCGGCGCAGATCCGCCCCCAGGGACATGATATCATCCGGACCTGGGCATTCTATACGATTCTTCGGAGCGTTGCCCTGCTTGGCGAGAAACCGTGGGACGGTATTCTCATCAACGGAATGGTTCTCGGCGAAGACGGATTCAAGATGTCCAAGTCACGCGGCAACGTGATTGGTCCGGAAGACGTTATGGGTCCGTATGGTCTGGATGCTCTCCGACAGTGGGCGGCATCAGGTTCATCGACAGGTCAGGATATTCTCTTCAACTGGAACGATGTGCTTGCTGCATCCAGATTCCAGACAAAGATGTGGAACATCGTCAGATTCTCCTTAATGCAGATCCAGAAAGAGTCCCCGGTACCTGAGACGGATGCTCCGTCAACTCTTATCGATCGGTGGATGCTTACGAACCTTTCAAAGACGATTGCTGAAGTCACTGAGTCCATGGATGCTTATCTCTTCGACAAGGGCCTGAAGGCCATCCGTGAATTTGCTTGGAATATTATGGCCGATGAGTATCTCGAGTTCGTGAAAGGCAGACTTTACAGTGAAGATCCATTACGTGCTGGTGCGATTTATACGCTGAAAACGACCCTTGACTCACTCTGTACGATGCTCTCACCCTATATTCCGTTCTTTGCTCAGGAATGCTATCACCACTTATCCGGCGGAAAGCGGATCATCGACCACCCGTGGACCACGTTCTCCTATGAAGATGAGAATGCTCTGCGTGATGGGGAACTCGTTGTCCGAATCGTCAGCCTTCTCCGCAAGTACAAGCATGATTCAGGTCTTGCCCTTAATGCTCCACTGGGGAACGTTACAATCTATACCCCTTCCCATGATATTGATGACTCCGGCGATCTTGGCCGGACCATAAATGCGATGGTTGTCTGGAAAGCAGAGGAACCGGCCCTTGAAAAGACGGTTGGCGAAGTTGTCTTCAACAAGGGCGTAGTTGGCAAGACCCTTCGCAAGAAAGCAGGAGCATTTATGGCTGCGGTCAATCTCCTTTCGGATGCCGACAAGATTACTCCTCCGACAACAGTTGTTATCGACGGTGAGGAGATCCGTGTTCCGGAAAATGCATGGACCACATCCTACATCTATTCGGTTTCCGGTGAATCGGTCGACGTCATCATGCTTGATGATGTGATGATCACCGTAAAACGCACCTGATTTTATCAGGTGTAATACGCTTTTTATATTCTCCACTCTAACGTAGTAAGCACATGTCTGAAAGCTACGCGTGTGGGACTTCCCAAAAACCACTTCTGGGAAGTACCGTGGGATACGTATTGAACAGCATTGCGGCTAAATATTCCCACAATGATGCTCTAGTCTCCTTTCAGCCGAATCCCTACAGTAAACGGAGTATGTCTGACGCGGCAAATTACTGCCACGAAGGGCTCGTTTCCGACGAGCCGAACTCGTATCGCGAGTCCGGACTAAATCTAACCACTGCCGGGTCTAAGGTCCTTCGCTACACTTGGGCGGAGTTCCTTGTTGAGACAGATGCCGTGGCAAAAGGTCTTATGATGCTTGGCGTGGAACACGGGACCCGTGTTGCCATCTGGGCAATGAATTATGCTGAGTGGATACTCGTCCAGTTTGCGACCGCAAAAATCGGGGCCGTGATGGTCAACATCAACCCCGCATACCGGACGTTCGAACTGGAGTATGCTCTCAAACAGTCTGAGGTGGACACCCTGATCTTACAGGGCAAGTTCAAGACCTCCGATTATGTCGGAATGTTTTATGAAGCATGCCCCGAGGCATTCGAGGCAAAACCCGGCAAGATCCGGTCCGAGAAGTTCCCGTATTTACGCAATGTCGTATTCATGGGAGAGATCATCTACAATGGTATGTATCGCTGGAGCGAACTTCTCGAAATGGGCGAGTATGTTTCCGACTTCGAGTTGGAAAACCGTGAGGAGTCCGTCTCGTTCGATGATGCACTGAACATTCAGTATACCTCCGGAACGACCGGATTCCCAAAGGGAGTCGTATTATCTCACCATTCTGTCTTAAACAACGGTCTCTTTATCGGTGACGGTATGAGTTTTACCGAGAATGATAAACTCTGTATCCCGGTACCATTCTATCACTGCTTCGGGATGGTCCTCTCGAACATGGCCTGCATGACGCATGGATCCACAATGGTCATCCCCGGACCATTCTTCGATGCCGAGTCCGTTCTCCATGCGGTCGAAACGGAGAAGTGTACGGCCCTTCACGGTGTTCCGACCATGTTCATCGCAGAACTGGAACACCCGAACTTTAACCGATATGATATGTCGAGTCTCCGGACCGGAATCATGGCAGGTTCTCCCTGCCCAATAGAAAAAATGCGGGAAGTCGCGACCAAGATGAACATGAAAGATATCGTCATCGTCTATGGTCTGACCGAAACTGCACCCGGAATCACTATGTCCACCACCTCCGACACGCTCGAAAATCGTGTCGCGACCGTTGGCAGAGCATTTCCGCACACCGAGATCAAGATCGCCGATCCGAAGACTGGAAGAATTGTCTCGCTCGGTGAAAAAGGTGAGATATGTGCCCGTGGTTACATGAAGATGAAATGTTACTACAACAATCCGAATGCAACCAAGCAGGTCATTGATAAAGACGGCTGGCTTCACTCAGGAGATCTTGGAACAATGGATGAGGAAGGCTACGTCAGGATGGCAGGCCGTCTGAAAGAGATGGTCATCCGCGGCGGAGAAAATCTCTACCCAAGGGAGATCGAGGAATTTTTCCACCTTCACCCGAAGATCTCCGACATTTATGTCATCGGCGTCCCGGACGCAAAGTACGGCGAGGAACTCTGTGCCTGGGTGAAAGCTGAGCCCGGAACGACGGTCACAGAAGATGAGATCCGGGCATTTGCTGAGGGTAAGATTGCCCGCCACAAGATCCCGCGTTACTACAAGTTCGTTGATACCTTCCCAATGACCGTTACCGGCAAGATCAAGAAGGGTGATATGCAGGAGATATCCATCGTCGACCTTGGTCTCGCAGACGTTGCGAAGATAAAAACCGCTTAATCGACAAAAGAAAGAGAGATATACTTCCCTCTCTCATGTCTATTTTATGAAGAAAATTCTGATTGTGGTCTTACTTGCTGTCCTACTAGTCTCTGTGGGAGCTGCAGGCTGTATTGGCAGTGAGCCGATCGTTGGCGACTGGTTTGTCTCAGGTACCGAAATACCTGTTGTGTTTAATGATAATGGAACCGGGATCATGACCATCAACTTCTTTGGCATCACCTCAACTGTTCCTATGACGTGGGAGAAGATCGAAGAGAAGACGTTCACAATCACTGGAATCTCCGAATTATTCAATGCAGGTACCTATGCACTCTCTGCTGACGGGAAATCCCTCATAGAAGTTTCCACTGGAATTACGGTATTTGTAAAGAAAGCATAAATTTTATTTTATTTTAATTTATTGATCTTTTATAATTACATTATTGGCAAATTTCCTAGAATTAAAATTCCCATTTCCATCCATCATCCTTCAACTGTTTCTCGACGTTCCGGTACTTCGGCATCAGTCGTTCAACCTCATTCCAGTATGCTTTTTGATGATGAGGAAATCTGAGATGTACGATTTCGTGGACGACCAAATACTCGGCAACGATTTTGGGCGCAAGTAAAACCCGTGCATTGATGATTATGCCGTTTTTTGGGGTGCAGCACCCCCATTTTTTCTTCTGGAGCCTCATGCGCAGTTTTGGTTTTGTCACGCCGGCAAGATCAGCATATTTTTCCACGTATGCATCTAGAACTGTAGTTCCAAGACGCCGATACAAAAGCATCACCAGATCATGGGCAATCATTTCGGCATCATCCGGTGAAAATGAATCCGGGATGGATATGTTGAGATATTTTCCGGAGATCTCCGCTCGTGAGGGGCCTGCAGTACGTTTTATGATTAGTTCTTTCCCGAAAAACGGGATAATATCCCCGTCTGCATATCTGCGCAGTTCCTTCTCTCTTGTCTGGAATTTCACTTGTTGTTTTGCGATCCACTCAGCCTTGCTTTGTACAATCTCTATAACTTTTTTTTCTGAGACTCTGGAAGGGACCCGAACGAGGACATCACCGGTGGTTTTGACTTCGATTGCCCAGGACCGTCTCCTGTCTGAGTAGATGATCTCAATAGGAATCTGTTGTCCATTCCATACGATCGACAAAACCATAATGTGAAACATTATCTCTCTTACTCTCCAATATAAGTAACTGAATGTTAGTCCGTGCCATAGATCAGGAAGTACTTGAACTCCTTCTGGAGATGGGTAGATCAAGTTTTCCTGATGAATATATCGTCATGTTGGGTATGGAAAAGGGTGTCATCGATGTCACCTATCCAATACCCGGTACTACCGTCTCACAGGATAGTGCAAACATTTTCATGGACATGATCCCGCTGGGCATGCATATTGCAGGAACAGCACACAGCCATCCAAACGGCTGTTTATCTCCCTCCGATGCGGATCTGGCCACCTTTGCCCAGAGCGGTCAGTGTCATATCATCGTCGGAGCTCCCTTCGATGAAAATTCCTGGAGATGTTACGGCAGGGATGGAAAGCAGAAAACTCTGGAAGTTATACCATGAAAAAGATCGTCGCCACTGGGACTTTTGACATCCTCCATCCCGGACATATATACTATCTTGAAGAGTCGAAAAAACTTGGTGATGAATTATGGGTTATCGTTGCGCGGGAAAAGAATGTCGTTCACAAACCCCGGCCGATCGTTTCTGAAGATCAGCGGCTCAAAATGATCCAGAGTCTCCGGTGTGTGGATCACGCGATGTTAGGGGACCATACTGATATGTATAAACCTATTCGGGAAATTGATCCTGCTGTTATCACTATAGGATTCAACCAGAAATGGTCTGAGGATAAGCTCAAAGCTGATATGGATGGGCGCGGGATTTGTGCGGATGTCGTCCGGATCTCTGAGTATACCGGGATGCCGTTCACCTCATCGACAAAGATCATCGAGGAAGCAGTTAGGAGACGGACCCAATGAAGCAGGAGAAGAAACAGGAAAAGCCGGATAACATTTCTGAGCTTGTCAGATTCATCATCGAAAAAGGTGGGGATGCGACCATGATTCCTGCAAAAGATATTGTCACCGCCGAATGGGTCAGACAAAAGTGTCTCTATGGCTGCAATGGATTTGGCCGCCGTTTTTCCTGCCCTCCGTATACACCAACTCCTGCAGAGACCCGGAAAGTTCTCAAAGAATACAAAACCGCCATCCTCATAAAATTTTTAGGTGATGTCGGTGAAACCACGCCGGAGAGACTTGTCTCCCGTGAGATGACCACTTATGTTCAGGAGGTCATGTATGAGCTTGAGGAGATGGCATTTTCCGCAGGTTTTTACAAAGCATTTGGCTACACGGGCCATCAGTGCGGATTATGTACGCACTGTACTGCAAAAGATGATGGCGCAGAGCTTACTGACTGCCTGAATAGAAGAAAAATGCGCCCAAGTATGGAAGCTGCAGGCATCGACGTATATGCCACCTGCGCATCTGTCGGCTGGGATCTAGAGATCCTCTCCTGCACGAAGGTTGACGGCGGATCCGTTCTGGACTCTCCGATGACGACTGTCACGCTCCTTTTAATAGAGTGAATACTATGAAAAACTCCCTGTTTCTTGCCCCCGTGCCGTTTTACTGGTGTGACAAATGTCACACTCCGGTCATGGGAAAACTCTGCTCCTGCGGAGAAAAAACCCGTCCTGTTTCGGTCACTCCGCCGGGCGATGTCCGCCCTGCTTTTGATCGCGACAGAGATCTTGTGAACCGCCTCTTCGAAGAACAGTTCGGCGTTCCGCTGATTCCCGATGGATATCTCGCCCTTCTGAATAAAGTCCCCGATGAGGATCGGATGGAAGAGATCATCATCGGAGGTGCGGTGGTCTGTGCGATCAGATATATTCCGGCCGAGTCGCGATGGGAAGTCCTTCCAAGGGAAGCGGCGGCATCACTGATCGTGCCAACCAAGCGCTTTATCAGAGTCACCGATGACGCAGCAGGGTATATCAAGGACGGAAGCAGTGTTCTGATGCCCGGTGTTACCTTTGTCTCTCCCGATATCGCCGTAGGAGATAGTGTTTTCGTTATTGCCGAGTCCGGCGAATGCGTGGCAGTCGGCAGAGCAAAGATGTCTTATCAGGAAACGGTGGGTGCGACCCGCGGTCAGCTTGTTCGGACCCGTCGGACCCAAAAACCGGTGGTCGATGTCGCTCCTTCAACTTGGAAGGACGCAATTGCCGCAAACAAAAACATCCTCGATCTCTATGAAAGAAAATCGATCGAGTTCATCAATGATGTCATCGCCAAAAACCCAGGACTCCAGCCAACTGTTTCATACTCCGGCGGAAAAGACAGTCTGGTAACACTTCTCATCACCCTCAAAGCAGGGCTCAGACTTCCGTTGATCTTTGCGGATACCGGACTTGAGTTCCCGGAAACGATCGAAAATGTCCATCAGGTCTCCGAACTGTTCGGACTTCCCCTTATTGAGGAGTCGGGAAATTCAGGATTCTGGGATGCATTCGAGACACAGGGTCCGCCTGCCGTGGATTTCAGGTGGTGCTGCAATGCATGCAAACTTACTCCGGTCAAGACGTTGATCGAAAACACGTGGGGGGAGGCTATATCCTTTATTGGTCAGCGTAAGTTTGAGTCCGCAAAAAGAATGCAGAGTCCAAGGGTCTGGAGAAACAGAAATGTCCCCTGCCAGCTTTCTGCTGCCCCGATCCAGCATTGGACTGCTATGCACGACTGGCTGTATCTTTTCCGGGAAAAAGCACCGTATAATCCGCTCTACGAACTTGGTCTCGATCGGATCGGTTGTTTCATGTGCCCGTCGTCCGACATTGCCTGTATGAAAGATATCGAGGCACGGTATCCGGAGATGTGGGCCGACTGGGAACGGAAATTGAAAGCATGGGGAGATGCAAACGGAAAATCACAGGAATGGGCGTCGAAAGGTTTATGGAGGATCCGTGAAACAAATGAAGAAGACGGTGACATAGATGGGCACTTCTGAAATCGCAGTTCTGGATTATGGATTAGGAAATCTCCGAAGTGTGGTCCGCGGTCTCGAAGCCGCAGGGGCCCGTCCGAAAATCACGAACGATCCTGAGATCATCCAATCGGCTGACGGGCTTCTCCTTCCGGGAGTAGGGGCCTTTGCCGAAGGAATGAACAAACTCGCGCCCCTGATCGATCTTGTGAAAGAAGAGGCGGCAAAGAAACCTCTTTTGGGAATATGTCTCGGCATGCAGATGCTTATGGAGGAAAGTGAAGAGCACGGTTCCCACAAAGGGCTTGGTTTCGTGCCGGGCACTGTTCGCCTGTTTCCAAAACAGCCCGGCATGAAGATCCCCCAGATGGGGTGGAATACCATCTCTCCTTCTGGTCATCCGCTGTTTGAAGGAATACCTGACGGGACATATGTTTACTTTGTCCACTCGTATTATGCTGATACAACGCCTGAATTTACGATTGCAACGACTGATTATGTCGTATCATACGCCTCAGCCGTCTGTGCAGGCAATGTTATGGGTGTTCAGTTCCACCCGGAAAAAAGCGGGGATGCCGGGATCAGAATTCTGAAGAATTATGTTCAGATGACTGAGTGATCATCCTGTCACATTTTTCGCAGATTTCTGAGTTGTTCGATGTCTGCCCGAATTAAATAGATCCGGTGATGGGTGGGTGTGATCTGTTTTTACCCGTCCACTCGGATGTTTGCTCGTCTTCGCTGCTATGAAACTAACAAATTGCAAATCTGTTTGAATTTTTCTTTACGGTGTGGATGTGATTTGGGAACGTGTACTGGAGTTCTCAGGTGCAGAAATACTCTTCTAATGGTTGTTCCCGGATTTCATCAACAAAAAAATGGCGGCACCAAAGTGCCTATAGGTGTTGTCCGATAATAAAGGTAAAAACAGGTCTTATGCCGTAAAAGCGGGTGGACGCAAAGTGGACGGTCCCGGCAGAACCAGTCAAAAAACCTGCTCTGCTGAGATTGAGCACATCGTTTTGCCGCCAAAATGCAGACTTTATCTTTTCCAAATCTCCGGTATTGGGAATGGTCTGCTTTCGGTCTTTTCCGTCATCGTGTTCTTAACGGACATTTTCTGAAAGGAAATTGGTCATTTCTGTTATTCCGTTCCACTCCGCTCCAAGTTCGTCCCCTCTAAGTCCGGACATGGCAATAGCATTACTACTGGGAATAACGGCGATGATCTTACTGGGGTCATTTACCGCCTCTTTCATAAGGCTTTCATTGGAAGCGTCCACCTTATTGAGAACATAGTAGAGGGGTTTGTGAATGTTTTCACTGAGCTCCGTCACCTTGGCAGACAGCTTCAGAGATTCATATGATGGATCAATGACCATCAAAATCACATCAACGTCGGTTTCCACCCCGCGTCCAAAGTGTTCAATACCAGCTTCTGTGTCGGTGATGACCACATCATTTGGATCAAGCGTCAGGTTGCTGATAAACTGTCTGGCAATGATACCCATCGGGCATGCGCAGCCTTCACCGGCTTCATGGATCTTACCGATGGCAAGGAGTTTGACCCCATCTTTTTCGGAGAGATACTCTGAGGGAATGTCAGAGATTTTCCACTTATGGTCAAAGAAATCATGCTGGAACTTGGGTTTTCCCATTACCTTTTCCATAATGCCCTGTTTTCCGCCGAAGTACTGGGTAAAATCCTTTGGCAGCTCCAGGCCCAGTTGACGGTGCAGACCAAAGTTGGATTCGTCGGTGTCGATGACAAGGACAGGTTTGCCCTGTCGTACAAACTCCTTTGCAAGGAGTGTGGCAGTGGTACTCTTACCGCAGCCGCCTTTTCCGCATAATGTGATGATCATATCAAAAACCTTTGTTGAAAGTAATTTTTCTGCCGTGATCACGGCAAATCAGTAGTTTGATTCTATAAAGTGCGCCTACCTTCGGAAATCCGGGGCATATGTTACCGGCCATTTATATTTGGCTTATATGCTTTTGAACAGATCTCTTTGATTTGGGTCTATTGACAAACGACGCACTACTTGGATTATTTGTATTACCAATGCATTATATGTTTTGTTTTAAATCAGAATTTTTAATAGTATATTCAGATTAGTTATGTCTAAATGATATTTAAGTGGTATTTTTTTGTATAGGTCAGCAAAGATGCAGGATGCGTGGTGTTTTTTGCTTTTTGTGTAATGGTGCTGTACACCAGACGACCCGCAGACAGATACGGTCGCCCAAAAATTTCCTGAATCCCGGGGTGCCGCGTGTTTTACCCGGGCCCGAATCTCTGCTTCAAAATACTCGGGTACACTCAATTGTACTCTATTTTTCCACCTTCTCAAAAGAGTCTTAATAAGCAATCCGCACTAATATAATAATGAAAATATATTTTTGAGAATCGCTTCCGATCATGTTAACCATTTTCGAAACCGACTCCAAATCTATGTCAAATTGACAAGGAGAACCAAACTTAGATGACTGATAATTACGACGCCTCCCACATCACAGTTCTGGAGGGGTTAACCCCTGTCCGCGAAAGACCTGCCATGTATATCGGCAGTACCGATACCCGCGGTCTTCATCACCTCGTATATGAGGTCGTTGACAATTCGATCGATGAAGCCTTAGCAGGATTCTGTAAACATATCGTTATCATCATCAACCCGAATGGATCGGTATGCGTAGAGGATGACGGCAGGGGTATTCCTGTCGATATCATGCCAAAGCAGAATAAGAGTGCTCTTGAAGTCGTTATGACCGTGCTTCATGCCGGTGGAAAGTTTGATAAAAACACCTATCAGGTCTCAGGCGGTCTGCACGGTGTTGGTGTTTCCGTCGTAAATGCTCTCTCGACCCGTCTTGTTGCCGAAGTTTTCCGTGATGGTAATATTTATTCCATGGTCTTTGGAAAAGGCATACAACTGCAGTCGCTTACATGCAGGCCTGAAACGGATGAAGAGTATCTTCAGCGCCAGAAGCGGATGGACAAGGTTGGTCAGGCAAAAGAAACTACCACGGGAACACGGATCACCTTCTATCCCGACGGTTCAATTTTTGAGACGACCGAGTTCGATTACGATGTCCTTGCCCACCGATTCAGAGAACTTGCTTATCTGAATAAAGGTCTGGAGATTCAGATCGAAGACCACCGTACCGGAGACACCGACACCTTCTGCTATCAAGGCGGTCTTCGTGAGTTTGTCACCCACTTGAACGAGGGAAAAGAACTCCTTCATCCTGAGCCGATCTATGTCGACAAAACCGACGAGGCAAACAAGATCGAGGTGGAGGTGGCTCTCCAGTATAATGATACCTATGGGGAGATTCTCTATACCTATGTAAACAGTGTCAACACCCGTGAAGGCGGAACCCATCTGGAAGGATTCCGCTCGGCGCTTACGCGGGCGATCAATAATAGTGCCCATACCAACAAACATCTCAAAGAGGATATCTCCGTCCGCGGTGAGGATGTTCGTGAAGGGCTGACCGCTGTTATCAGCGTCAAGATCGCCAACCCGCAGTTCGAAGGTCAGACCAAGATGCGGCTTGGAAACAGTAGTGTCAAAGGTCTTGTCGACTCGATGGTGTATCAGGCCTTAACTCAGTTCTTCGAGGAAAACCCGAAGGTCATCTCATCTATCGCCAAAAAATCCCTTGATGCGGCAAATGCCCGTGAAGCAGCCCGCCGTGCGAAGGAACTCGCTAGAAGAAAAACGTCTCTTGAGATGTCAGGGCTTCCCGGGAAACTCGCCGACTGCTCCGAACGTGATCCGGCAAAAAGCGAGATTTATATCGTGGAAGGAGATTCTGCTGGCGGCTCAGCCAAGCAGGGACGCGACAGAAAGTTTCAGGCGATCCTGCCGCTCAGAGGTAAGATCCTGAACGTCGAGAAGGCACTGGAACACAAGGCTCTCAAGAATCTCGAAATCCAGACACTCATCACGGCGATCGGTGCCGGATACGGTGAAAAGTTCGATGCTGACCGTGCCCGGTATCACCACATCATTATCATGACGGATGCGGATGTGGATGGAGCACATATCAGAATTTTGCTTCTGACTTTCTTCTATCGGTTCATGAAGCCCCTCGTGGAGATGGGGTATATCTACATCGCTCAGCCTCCTCTCTTTAGAATTGCCAAAGGCAAACAGGAAAAATACGTGTACAGTGAAGAGGAGATGCGTCTCGCAATCGCCGAGTATGGCGAGAAAGGTATCTCGGTCCAGCGCTATAAGGGTCTTGGTGAAATGAATGCAGGTCAGCTCTGGAACACCACCATGGATCCCAAGTTCCGTATATTAAAGAAAGTACGGATAGAGGATGCAGGTTATGCAAATGAGATATTTGAAAAACTCATGGGAGATGATGTCATGCCCAGAAAAGATTTCATTAAACGTCATGCAGGGGAGGTGAAGAACCTTGACATCTGAAGAGAACGCCACGCACAAAACGATATCGATCAACATCGAAGATGAGATGAAAAACTGCTTCATCGATTATGCAATGAGTGTTATCATCGGACGTGCGATCCCGGATGTTCGAGACGGTCTTAAACCGGTACACCGGCGTATCCTGTACGCTATGTTCCACGATGAAGGGAACACGAGCGATAAGGCATACAAAAAATCCGCCAAAGCAGTTGCCGCGACGATGGGTAATTATCACCCGCATGGTGACTCTGCGATCTACGATACGCTTGTGAAGATGGCCCAGCCGTTCTCCTATCGCTGTCCGTTAGTGGATGGTCAGGGTAACTTCGGTTCGATTGATGGTGACTCGGCAGCAGCAATGCGTTATACCGAGGCACGACTTACCAAGGCCGCTGAGTCTCTTCTGGAGGATATCGACAAGGATACCGTCGATTTCGTTCCGAATTACGATGAGTCTTCCAGGGAACCGGATGTTCTTCCAAGTAGAATCCCAAATCTTCTGGTAAACGGTACGACAGGTATCGCGGTCGGTATGGCGACCAACATGATGCCGCATAACCTTGGAGAGGTCTGTGATTTGGTCGATGCCTACATCGATAACCCGGAGATGCAGCTTGATGAGATGATGAAGATCCTTCCGGCACCCGACTTCCCGACAGGCGGCAAGATCATGGGTACTGACGGTATCGTCAATGCTTATCAGACCGGTCAGGGGAAAGTCATTCTCCGCGGCATTGCCGAGATCGAGGAACGCAAAAAAGGATTTGAGCAGATCGTCATCACCGAGATACCTTATCAGGTGAACAAGGCGTCGATGATCGAGAAGATCGCCGAACTTGTAAAAACGAAGGTGATCGAAGGCATCAGCGACATCCGTGATGAGTCTGATAAAGACGGAATCCGTGTTATCATCGAACTCAAGCAGAACACTCAGGCAAATGTTGTTCTGAACCTGCTTTACAAACATACCCAGCTTGAAAATTCGTTTGGTATTATCAATCTGGCGATTGTTGATAAGAAAGCGAAGATTCTTTCACTCGCTGAACTTCTGCGCTATTTCCTCGCGCATCGTGTCGAGGTTGTCCGCAGACGTTCGCTCTTTGATCTGCGTAAAGCAGAGGAACGGATGCATATCATGGCAGGTCTTTTAAAGGCTCTAGATATGATCGATGTGGTGATCGCGACCATCCGTGGCTCTCCGGAAGCTTCGGTGGCACAGGAAGCTCTTGTTTCGACGCTTGGCTTTTCAGAAGCACAGGCCGAGGCAATCCTCAAGATGCAGCTTCGTCGTCTCGCAGCTCTCGAGCAGCAGAAGATTGTGGATGAGGTCACCTCACTCCAGCTGATCATCGACAAACTCACCTGGATATTATCATCTGAAGAGAACATCCTCTCAGTAGTCAAGACCGAGACTGCTGAGGTCCGTGCAGCATACGCTGATGAACGCCGTACTCAGATCGATTACACGGCAAACACCGACTTCAACATGATGGATCTGATCCCGGACGAACAGACCCTTGTAATGCTCACGACCCAGGATTACATCAAGCGGGTTCCTCTCGATCTCTATCGCCAGCAGAAACGCGGCGGCAGAGGAGTGATTGGCATGACCACAAAGGATGAGGACTCCGTCGATAAAGTCTTCATGGCGAGCACGCATGATTATCTGCTGTGTTTCACGAACAAAGGCAGAGTGTACTGGCTCCGTGTGTATGAGATCCCTGAAGGATCAAGAACCAGTAAAGGTAAGGCAATCGTAAATCTGCTGAACCTTACCGACGAGGAAGTTTCAGCGATCATCCCTATGCGTGATTTCGATGCTGAAAAGAATCTTCTGTATGCAACGAAGAAAGGTCGTGTGGGTAAGTTCAGTCAGGACCTGTTCTCACGGCCAAGGACCGGGGGTATCATCGGTATCACGCTCCTCGACGGTGATGAGCTTATTGGTGTGGTCGTTACCGGCGGCAGTTCTGATGTTGTGCTCACGACCGCGTTTGGTCAGGCCCTTAGATTCTCCGAGGATGAGGTCAGAGCAACCGGCCGCGGTACCCAGGGAGTTATCGGTATCCGGCTGAAGTTTGAGGGAGATTATGTTTGTGCTCTTACCTTGGTCGAGACACAGTATCTGCTGATGATAACTGACAAAGGATATGGTAAGAGGACCGAGTTCGATGCATTCATGGGTCATGGACGCGGTACACAGGGTGTAAAGTCTATCGTAGCGAACTTCGAGCGCGGCAAAGTCGTTTCCTCACGTGCTATATCAGATGATGATCAGATCATCATCACGACTGCCGCAGGAGTTGTCCTGCGGATCCAGGCTTCGGACATCTCGATCCAGGGACGCGGAACACAAGGCGTCCGTGTTATCCGTGTTGACTCCGGTGACAAGGTCACAGGTGTTGCTGTTGTTCCGCCTGATGAGGTTGATCCCATTCTGTTGGAAGGCGAAGACGGGACCTGATCTTTTTCTTTTTTTCTGCCAGAATTCATATTATTACGGGTGTCGGATATTATTCGGCTGGATCTCCACTGTATACTCATTGGGAAGAGAAATCCAGGTGACATCTTTAATGCATAATCCCGCCAAATAGTACAGCATCCATGTCCTACATCGACCCGATAGTAATCATCATCGCCTTTGGTGCAGTTTCCGTCTCATTCCTCTGGCTGAGAGATACCCGAATCTTTGTCCGGACGGGCAAAGACGGATATCGGAAAGCCGCTTATCAGGGTGTTCTTTATTCAGCTCTCGGCTGGTTTGGGTGTGCTCTTGCCGGCTTTGGTGAAACTACATTTCTGTATCTGGGTGTTGGCTGTGTTCTGCTCGCTCTGTATCTCCAGTCCAGACTGACGAAAGAGGATGTATGGGTTGGAAATGAATCTGCGTGGACCCGGTTCAGCGGATCGGCACCCCGTCAGGAGAAAAAATAAATATGATACAAAAACCCCGCGGAACAAGGGATTTCCTTCCGCCTGAAATGGCCCAGCGCCGGTTTATCGAACAAAAAATGCGGTCCGTTGCGGCAGGATTCGGTTATGGCGAAGTGGTGACCCCAATGTTCGAAGAGCAGGAACTCTTCACGATCAAGTCCGGAGAAGGGATCATCAATGAGATGTACGCCTTTGAAGATAAAGGCGGCAGAAAGATCACCCTTCGTCCTGAAATCACCGCCGCAGTTCTCCGCGCCTACGTTAACGAGGCGCAGATGGCGCCAAAACCCCTCCGTTGGTTCTATTTTGCGGAATGTTTCCGCTATGAACGCCCGCAGAAGGGACGCTATCGGCAGTTCTGGCAGTTTGGTTCCGAACTGATCGGTGCCGATTCAGCGGCGGCTGATGCGGAAGTCATTGCTCTTTCTTATGCACTATTGCAATGTACGGGTGTTCGTTTTGTTATGAAAATTGGACATCTTGCACCGATGAAACATCTTCTCTCAGGTCTTGATGCTCCTTCCCAGAAGCAGGTAATGGCCGCCCTCGATAAACGTGATATGGAACTGCTTGCAAATGTGCTTGCAGCCCTTGACCGTTCTGATCTATTCGAGTCGTTAAAGCTCCTTACCACGGCAAAAACCCTCTCGGAAGTATTTGCAGTTACGGGAGATATTCCGGAAAAGGCGAGGATCGAGGAGACCTTTAGGTATCTCGAAGCACAGAACATCCCCTTCGAACAGAACTTCGGGATTGCCAGAGGCCTCGACTATTACACCGGAATGGTCTTTGAAGCATTTGCCGACAATCTCGGAGCCGAAAACCAGATCCTTGGCGGGGGCGTCTACAGACTTGCACACCTTTTCGGTGGAAAGGATGTTCCCTCCTGTGGGTTTGGTATTGGATTCGATCGTGTCCTTGTTTCACTAGGCGATTTCGTTCCTGAGAAAAAACCGGTGGTTGCGGTTATTTGCACGCCTGAAACCCGTATCCCGGCATACAAAGCAGCAGAATATCTCCGTAGTGCAGGAATTACTGCAGTCATGGATCTGCTTGACAGAGGATTTGGTGCCCAGCTCTCCTCGGCACTGAAATCCGGGGCATCATTTGCTGTGGTGATTGGAGAAAAGGAAGCTGCAGCCAAAACGATCACTCTCAAAGATCTTACAACAGCTGTACAAACTGAAATGTCAATCGACAATGCCATTGAGGTAATCCATGGTTCTTGCCGATGAACTTGCCAAGAAACAGCAAAGCATCAGTGTAGCGGAATTTTTTGAAAAAAATAAGCATATGCTTGGTTTTGATTCTCCTACGCGGGGAATCATCACCACCATAAAAGAGGCGATCGACAACTCGCTTGATGCTTGTGAAGAGGCACAAGTCCTCCCTGACATTCTCGTCTCGATCAGGCGGATCTCGAATGATGTGTTTCGTGTCGTTGTCGAAGACAACGGCCCCGGGATCGTCCCTGAAAAAATGCCGAGCGTTTTTGCCAAACTTCTTTACGGCTCACGGTTTCATCAGGTTAGACAGACCCGTGGTCAGCAGGGGATTGGAATTTCTGCAGCAGTATTGTATGCCCAGCTCACCACCGGTAAGCCGACTATTGTAACATCGCGGACCGATGCCAAAAACAAAGCGCACACCATGTCGCTTGTCATCAAAACGGAGACAAACGAGCCTGAAGTCCTCTCCCATGAAGAAGTTGACTGGATACTTCCTCACGGGACCCGTGTCCAGCTTGAGTTCAAAAGCAATATCGCAGCCAGGAAAAAACTCATCGAGTATCTGAAATATACCTCGATCGTCAACCCCCACGCAAAATTCCGTGTCGAGATCGATGACGAGTCCTTTACCTTTGAGCGGGTTTCATCTGAAGTTCCGCCGTGTCCGATGGTGATCAAACCCCATCCTTACGGTATAGAACTTGGCGTCTTAAAACGGATGACGACTGCATCCAATCTGCCTCTTAGAGAGTTTTTAGTTGAAAGCTTCTCGAAGGTCGGGGAAAAAACTGCTCTTGAGATATGCAGCTCTGCAAAACTTGACCCTGCAGTAAAAGTTGGCTCGCTTGGTCTCGAGTCGCTCAATCCTCTTCTTGATGCCATGCAGACAACAAAGATCCCTGCACCTTCTGCATCGCAGTGTTTGTCCCCGATCACCGATGAACTTATCGTGAAAGGAATGGAAAAAGAGTTTGAACTTGACTTCATCAAGGCAAGGACACGTCCCGGAAGTGTGTACGGCGGTCACTCATTCATTGTTGAAGCGGCGATCGGCTATGGCGGAAAACTTCCTCCCGAAGGAAGCGCTATTCTTTTGCGATTCGCGAATCGTGTCCCACTTCTCTATCAGCAGGGGGCCTGTGCGATCACAAACGCGGTTCAGAATGTGAACTGGAAATCCTATGGCATATCCCAGTCTGGACTTCCCACCGGTCCCATAATGATCCTCGTGCATGTGGCAGCAACCAACGTTCCGTTCACGAGCGAATCAAAGGATGCCGTCGCGGCAGTACCAGAAATCGAGAAGGAGATCACGCTTGCTTTGCAGGAACTCGGCCGTGACCTGAAGATGTTTCTGTCCCGCCGCGACAGGAACAAACTTCAGGATGACCGTGCCCGGGCGATTTGCTCGGTAATTCCCCTGATCGCCGTGAAGGTCGGTGAGATCGTGGAGCTTCCGACTCCGGACACTTCAATTATTGAGGGAAGAATCATGCGTCGTGTGGTTCTCAAGAAAAGCTTAGCCGGCGGGAAAGTCATGATCCATATCGATAACTACACAACAAAATCTCAGGAAATCTCCCTGTATGATATCTCCGGAGACAACGCAGATGATGCGACCATACCTCCTTCATTCGTATCTGAAATGGATGGCGAGTACACGAAGATCTGGAAGTTCATCCTTTCCGCCGGCGAATCATTCGAAGTGACGTATACTGGTTCTGGTGGAGGAATGATCGAGATGCAGGGTGTGGCTGAAAACCTCAAAGTGGTGGTGGATATGGATGTCTGACCCAACAGAACGAGATACGACAACGAAGAAGCGTCTTATGGAGATGGCCAAAGTCTGGTATGATCAGATGAATAGCGGTGAGATTCCGTCGATCACTCTTCCTACTCGGACAAAATACAATATAGAATATGATGATGAATCCGAGGTCTGGAAGTATGGCGACAAAGAGTCCGTCAGAAATGCCGGTACTGCGAAGTCGGCGACGCATATGCTCAAGATGGCGTATGTCATCTGGTTCATAAAAACGCAGCTTCAGGAAAATCGTTCCTCGACCTTAAGAGAAATGTATTACATCTCGGAGAGCTGGAAACAGGCAAAATTCAGTGCCCAGAACGAGAGCAACTATCTGATTGAGGATCTGGAGATCATAACCGCACTCCAAAGAGAGTTTTTCCATATGCGTCCGGAAGAGGATGGGGCCTCGATCTTCGGTCCGATACGTGTTCGGGAAAATACCCGGCGCGGTATGAAAGAGATACACTGTCAGGACGATGTGGGAGAAGCCGGATACAACATCCCGAATAATGTGGAAAATGTGGAGCTTGTGGATCATGATGCTTCCTGTGTTATTGCCATCGAAACCGGTGGTATGTTTTCCCGTTTACAGGAAAACGGTTTTGATGAAGATTATAATGCGGTTCTTCTTCACCTGAAAGGTCAGCCGGCCCGGGCAACGCGGCGCATGCTGAAACGAATGAACGAGGAACTGGGTATCCCGGTTGTGGTTTTCACTGACGGTGATCCGTGGTCTTACCGAATTTATGCATCTGTTGCCTACGGTTCGATCAAGTCTGCCCACATGTCTGAACTTTTGGCAACGCCTTCTGCCCAGTTCATTGGGGTAAAGCCTTCGGATATTCAGCGGTACAATCTGCCTGCTGATAAACTCACAGAACAGGATGTTGCCGCACTGAGGTCGGAACTGACTGATCCGCGATTTGCGACTGATTTCTGGAAGAAGGAGATCAATCTCCAGCTTGAAATGAATCTCAAATCGGAACAGCAGGCATTTGCGAGCCGCGGTCTCGATTTCGTTACCAAAGAGTATCTCCCGTCAATGCTGTCAGAAATTGGTGTTCTGAAACGCTGATGAACATCTCTAGAATTACCCTTTATATGGGAGCTTTTGCGACTATGGCTCTCTCAAATGCGGTTGTTCCGGTTCTGGCACTGATCACCCCGGATGTTGTTCTGCAGGGGGCACTTTATTCTGCCTATTTTTTAGGAGCTTTTTTCATGGTGTTTCCTGCCGGATGGATATCTGATAAAATTGGCCGCGCTCCTCTCATCAAAATGGGTCTCGCTGGAACATTTGTTTCCGGGATCATGATCTGTTTTTTCGTGGGAGATCCTCTGGTTACGGTCGGTCTCAGATTTCTGGAAGGTCTGTTTACAGGTATGTTTGTGTCGTCAGCTCTTTCCTATGTCAACACGGAGGTTGATCATACCAAACTGTCCGGCATGTATATTGCTTTGATGAACGTGGGTATGGTGGCAGGCCTTATTATCCCCGGGATACTCGCGGTAATTCATCCGTATGCAGGTGTGCTCGTATTCGGTGTTCTGACAGGATCGGCTTTTCTTGCAGGGCTCTTTTTCCGAGACTCGGCTGGATTCGTTTCAGTAATAATACCGATCCGGATGATTTTTTCGATCACGCAGTATCATAAATGGCTCTGGGTTGCTCTGTTTATTTTTGCAGGGGCGACAGGTGTTGTTACAAGCATGTATCCGGAAATGTCCGGGTTTTCAGCTGAAATCTCCGGCGTCGTTACTGCACTAATGAGCGTGTCTACCGCTGTTTGTGTCTACGCCGTGTCGCGTCTAACCCTTCTTGACTCACTGGGAGTTATCCGGCGTGCTACGATCCTTCTTGCCATTTCAGTCCCACTCGTGTTCTTTACACCGCTTGGTATGATCCTTGTTGGAGCTGCTTTTGGCGTGATATCGGTTGCCGTACTGAATTATATCGCGGGCACACCTCATCCACAGGGTGTGATGAATGGGCTCTATACAACGATGCAGTATGCAGGTATGGCTGCTTTACCGTTTGTCACTGGTCTCATTGTTCTTCCTATCGGATATTTAGGGGTCTTTATTTTAGTTGGAGTTGTGGTTTTGGGCAACGGTCTTCTCATCGTCCGATGTCCGTGTTATGCTTCAACGTTAAAAAGAGGATGAACGTTCTTACTTTCGTTTTCTTCGTGGGTGATAATGATGTTTGGGTACAACACTGCCCGGTGGAAGCGCAGCCATGGGTGCACAGACACAATCTTTTACGGGTGTATTACAGTACTGCAGTACACTTAGTGCCCGCTCCGCTCCAATTGCTGGTTTGGTTGCCTCCAGCCATAAATAAAATCCTACCCGTGATGGAGTAGGGCGTTCATATTTGAAGCCGCCTGTTTTTGAAGGTATCATCTTCAGATATGTCCGCTGTTTTTTTGGTTTGAGATAAATCACCGGTGACATCTCGGGAAAATCTACGGCGAGAATCACTCTGGAGTAGTTTTCCTGGATCGAATCTGCGTCAAGAATCTCTGACTTGACCCGAAAACCATATTTTGCAATCACTGCTTTGATTGCTGAGGGGTACAAGCCTCCGCAGATTACTTTTTTTACGAGAGGGGAGACAGAAGGGTCTGAGAAGTACTGATCAGGCGACATATTATGATCCATTGCGAAAAACAGCTTTGTGAGTGCGTCATCGTGGAGTTTTTTATAATCGAAGTCGCGTATCTTTAAGGTCTCACTTGGGGTGAGTACCGGATTTTTTTCCGGATGTGTAAGGATGGATGTGATCCTGAGACCTTTGAGGCAGGATTTCATCACTTCACATTCATGTGTCCCAATGTACGCATTATCCGGATCTGCAACTAATCTTCGTACGACCTGTGTTCCGGAGATATCAACGGATGAGAAAAGAATGAATCCCACATGTTCCTGATTGAACATATACCCGAACAGCTTTTTTTTATAGATAATCTCTGCTTCAAGGTCCTTTAGATCGGCAGGACTGGTCACGATCTCACTGAATACGACCTGATTGTCTTTATCGAAGAGGAGGAGATCCACCTCTGCCAGATCCTGTCCGTTTCCTCTGACTCTGATGTCTCCTTTTTCCGCTGAATAGATGCCGTTCACTCCGAGTCTGATTTTTTCACGGTGTTTTGGGACATCGGCGCCTTTTCTTACGACCTTCTTGATGGTATCGGTTTTTTCCGCGATCCTGATGAGCTGTTCGTATATGAGATTTTCAAACCAGTATCCTTCGGCCGTCCGCATCAGCATAATGTCTTCCGAGAAGAGGTTTTTGCGTTCGGCTGGACGCATGTGACGCAGTGCTCTTACAGCAATCGCCCGGTCAGGTTTGTAGTGGCTGAACTGCTCACTAATCCATGAGAGCATTACAACTCTCCGCTTTCTTGTTTCATAATTTATTTTATGCGAGGACGAGTATCCGTCGCGTGAGACTTTTATGCACTCTCTGCTCGTAGTATCCGACGATCTCGAAGAGATCTTTTGCAAGAGGTCTGATGTCTGTATGAGTCACTATGACTGCCCTGCCTCCCCGTTTTAGAACACGCCTGATTTCTTTCAGGGATCCGGTGTAGAGGGTATCAATGCTGTCAGCTCCGATGGTTGTTGACTGACCGTACGGCAGGTCTGTTGCGATTGCATCAAATGCTTCGTTTGGATAGGGCATGTTTGTTGCATCGGCTCGGATGTAAGCTCCGTTTGGGAGATTCTGACTGCATCCAATGAGCATCTCGGGATCATAATCACTTCCGACTGCTTCGATTCCCATCATATCACATTCGAGTAGCATGCCGCCTGTTCCACAGAAGGGATCACATAACAGCTGACCTGGTTCGATGTGGGTCAGATTGACCATTGTCCGTGCCATCAGAGGCATCATAACTCCTGGGTGGAAGAATGCTCTTCGCTGGGGATTTCGGTAAGCATATGACCCACGGTCTATGGTGTGAAGTACTTCCCCGAAGAAGCATCTGCTGTTTGTGAATACCGCACGGTATTCGATATCGGGATCTTTGAGGTCAACATTACCATGAATTTTTTGTCCCATCATGCGCTCGAGTTCCAGTTGGGATGCATTGACAGTGACTGGATGAATCTTTCTTGCCCGACAGCAGAAACTGCCGGGGGCTGTGATTGCGAGGCTTTCAAGAAGACGTTCGAGGTCTTCCTTTGTTCCATCACATTCGCCTAGGAGGCGCATTACGACATGCGTCTGAGCGAGCCGTGTCGTTCTCTCAGGATCGTCAACATCTACTATGGCAATACCATTCTCTGTGCGGGTCACGTTTCCCACGCAGGATAGTTCGGCGGTTGCCAGAGATAGATTCTCTCCGGAGAGTTCAAACAATAGGTTCATCCGCTTTATACATGTGCCGTCTGGCTAATAATATCTGTGGGGTCCGGAAGCATCAGTAATGTTTTGCGACTGGCAAGTTCCTTTAATGTTATACGATCTCTTTTCGTTTGATGTACCAGGTTTTTGCACATTTTTCCGGGTGATAGCGGAGTTTTGCCTCGCGGAGTCCCGGGACGTCCATGTCAGATTCCCTGTTTATCCACTCATATCTTCCTTGGAGCAGTCGTGCGGTTTCTTGATTGATGACTTTGTAGATACCTTTGTATTGGGAGATGCCTTTTTCGAAATGGATGACTGCGGTCTCGGAATTCATCTCCCCCCAAATGGCGACTGCCCCTATTCTATTCTTTGGTAGGACTCGGATAACCAGTCCTTCACACCCGAGTTCATCCCAGTTGTCCAGTGCAGCGTGTGCAGCGCCCACTTCTTCTTTCAGAACAATATTTGCTTCAGTGTTTTTGGCGTCGCTCCATTTATCGAGCATTTCATGGATTTCGGTAATAATATCTGGTGTGATCGCTTCTGTTGTGTACTGGTATTTGGTATTGAACCGGTTGATCTGTCTTCGGATATTGAGGTATTTTTGTCCGGAGAGTTCAGCAAGTTCCTCTGTTCTGTAATAATATTCGCTGCATCCGCGTGATTCATACACCGGTGTTTCGGGATGATGCGTTTTCATATATGGAATATATTTGTCTTCATAAAAGGCAATTGCGCAGTCGCCTGTATGTTTTTTGGCGAAGTGCAGGAGTTCTTCAAACATTCCCGGGTCAAATTCACCAATGGGGGCGTGACACGTGCTTCTGCCGTTGACTGTGTTGGAGAGGATAAGGTGGTCATTTATCACTGCATATTCACATGGTGAGTAGTGTTCCCAGGAGAATAATGTAAGGAAGTTGTGTTCCGAGTGATATTGGGGAAAGCGTCGGAAGTAGTCGTCGATGATGGGTTTTTCGGCGAGGGTTATTCTTTGGAAGTCAGTTTTTTTCATTTTCAAAGAGCATGGGTGTGTAGTTTTTCATTTCAGAGAAGCCTGCTCTGAGATAGATCGATTCTTTTTCGGGTGCAGAGATGAGGCCGATCCATGTCAAACCGTGCGCTAATCCGAGTCGCCTGAGTGTTGTTGCAATGCGCTCTCCTATGCCGCGTCCACGGTATTCAGGGAAGACGACCACGTCCTGAATGTATCCGTCAGCCACTCCATCGGATATTATGCGTCCCATGCCGACTGCGCGATTTTGCTTGTCATGGGCGATTATAAGGATGAAACTTCCATCAAGAATCTGCGCGATGCGGTCTGTACTCCAGCCCATGTCCCACCATCCGCCTGTTCGATAAAGATCGACAATTTCGGATGATTTCCATGAACGGACTTCACTAATGCTTATTTCTTCTTTTGACAAGGGTATTTTGTCCTGTGATTTGTGTTTGTTATTTTTTCTGCGTGGTCTATGATAATGATGTTTATGGTCTGGTTATCTTCGCAAAACAGGTGTCTTTATATGCCGGAATCCCTAATATTATTACCTCACAAGCCAACCGATCTGCGTTGGAATTCTCCTGGTTTTTTCCAGGTGTGTTTTCCTCTTTGATTCGGTGGGTTTATAAGTGATTGGGGGTAACTATGTTACCTCGCAAGGCTCTCGGACATGATCTCTAAGGGGTCTGGCACTCTGTGCCTGGCTCCAGGGGGATTCGGTTCGAAGACTATATAAGCATCTGATGCTGATATAGTAGAGCTGTTTAAGTGGAGGACAAAACGCGAATCATCCGGGTAAGGCCGGAGTGATTGTTGGTCCTGACGTTGGTATTGTGGCGATG
>Ga0265295_1001393_pt1 | contig 42580 bp, 31 predicted proteins | sample Munlansysbiofilm_FD_192503 | JGI IMG/M metagenome (GOLD analysis project Ga0265295, IMG submission 192503) | Leachate microbial communities from a municipal landfill in Southern Ontario, Canada - Methane capture system biofilm | ecosystem: Engineered > Solid waste > Landfill > Unclassified ... | reverse complement strand
ACTAGATAAGAAAACATATATTAAAGAGCTAAATAAAGAGGAGATCTAATATGGCTCAAAAACAGATTTTCCCAACCAAGGGAAATTTGTTAGCTTTAAAAAAGACTGTAAAATTAGCTGAACTCGGTTATGAGTTGATGGATAGAAAACGTAATATCCTTATTCGTGAAATGATGAAACAAGTTGAAAGAGTTAGGACGTTAAGAAGCGAAATTGCTTATATCTATCAAAGAGCTTATTTTACGCTACAAGAAGCTAACATCACTTTGGGAGTTATCAACGATATTGCCAAAGCAATCCCAATCGATAATAATCTCGATATTACTTATCGTTCGGTAATGGGAGTTGAAATTCCAAAAGTATTATATGAAGAAGAGGATGTTAAAATCAGGTATGGTATATCAAGTACCAATACCAAATTTGACTATGCATATAAAAGTTTTCTAAAAGTTCGTGATCTTACATTAATTTTAGCTGAAGTTGACAACAGTTTATATCGTTTGGCAGATGCGATTCGTAAAACTAGAAAAAGAGCTAACGCTTTAAAAAATATCGTTATTCCCGATTATCAATTGAAAATCAAATTTATCAGTGACACTTTGGAAGAAAAAGAAAGAGAAGAGTTTACAAGAAGAAAAATCATTAAATCTTCCCAACAAAAAAAGTTGTCTCAAAAAGATATTTCTTGACTAATTGAGAATAATATAGCATAATATTTTATGACTCTTTTAGGGGTGTGGTGTCAACGGTAGCACGACAGTCTCCAAAACTGTTTGTACGGGTTCGAATCCTGTCACCCCTGCCATTTTTGAGTCTAAAACAATATCAAGTAAAAGACATTTTATTCACGGAATGTCTTTTTTTATATATCAATATTTAAGCTAAATATCAAAATTTGATACATATCAACTGTTTAAGATGTTTACCACGGATGTTTTGAAGAAAAAAACGGTTTTTATTATCTTTTATTTTTTAGCAATTATGATATAATGTAATAAGACTGAAAGCGTTTTAAATGGAAGGAGATTTATTATATGAACGAATATAAGGCGAATGCTTTAAGAAACGTTATCCTACTTGGCCACTTAGGAAGTGGCAAAACATCTTTATCAGAATCTTTAGCTTTTACAGCTGGAGCGATTGATAAGAAAGGTAGTATTGAGAAAAAAACAACAATTTCTGACTATACTCCAGAAGAACAAGGGAAACTTAGTTCTCTTTCAACTGGATTATTGCCATTAGAATTTAAAGAAACTAAAATCAATATTTTAGATGCTCCTGGAGCTGATGAATTAATTGGTGATATCACTCATTCTTTAGCTGTTGCTAATGCTGCAATTTTAGTTGTTGACGCTTCAAGTGGTGTTCAAGTTGGAACTGAAAAAATGTGGTTAGAAATCAAAAAAAGAAATTTGCCTGCAATTATTTTCTTGAACAAAATGGATAAAGAAAATATCAAGTTTGAAGAGGTTCTAGAAGAAATTAGAACAAAACTTGGTAAACAAGCTGTTCCTTTCTGTTTACCACTAGGTAAAAGCGATGAATTCAACGGATTTGCGGACATCGTTGAATTAAAAGCAAGAATTTATGATGGTACAAAATCAGTAGACGGTGACATTTATCCAGACAAAATGGAAAAAGTTGAATCATTAAGACAAGATTTGATTGAAGCTGTGGCTGGATCTGACGAAGAATTATTAGAAAAATACTTCGAAGGCGAAGAACTTACAATGGATGAAATCCGTTCTGGATTAAAAAAATCTATCTATGCCGGAGAAGCGGTTCCGGTAGTTGTTGGTTCAAGTACAAAAGATATCGGGACTTTAACTTTATTACACATGATTCGTCAATATTTTCCAACAGTATCAGAAAATGAAGCAATGGTTGGTGTAAATGAAAAGGGCGCTGAAGTTAAAAGACATTATAAAGATGATGAACCTTTTTCAGCATTTGTTTTTAAAACTTTAATTGACCCATTTGTTGGAACCATCAACATTATGCAAATCAAGTCAGGTACTTTACAAAAAGATCAAGAAATTTATGTTTCAAGTAAGGAAAGTACAGATAAGGCTTCACAAGTATTTACTCTAATGGGCAAAAACCAAATTTCTATGGACGTTTTCCATGCCGGTGATATTTGTGCTATGGCTAAAGTAGCTGACGTTAAGACAGGTACAACTTTGTCTGATAAGAAAAATATCGTAGGTTATCCTCAAATCGTTTCTCCTACACCTACAATGTATGTAGCAATTAGACCTGAAAACAAAAAAGATGAAGATAAATTATCAAACGCTTTGGCAAAACTTCAATTGGAAGATAATACGTTAGAAGTTCTAAGAAACAAAGAAACTTCTCAACTTCTAATCGGTGGACAAGGCATGATTCATTTAGGTTACATTATCGATAAAATGAAAAACATGTTCAAAGTTACTTTAATATCTGAAGAACAAAGAATCGTTTATCGTGAAACAATTAAACAAACAGCTACTGCAGAAGGTAGATACATCAAACAATCTGGTGGTTCCGGATATTATGGTGTTGTAGTTATGAGATTTGAACCAAATCCAAACTCTGATTATGAATTCGCTGAAGAAATCTTCGGTGGAGCAGTTCCTAGAGGTTACTTCCCAGCTGTAGATAAAGGTTTACAAGAAACATTAGAACATGGTGTTCTTGCTGGATTCCCAGTTATCGGAGTTAAAGGTGTTTTAACCGATGGTAAATATCACGCAGTTGACTCTAATGAATTAGCGTTCAAAATGGCTGCTTCAATTGCATTTAAAGAAGCTTGCAAGAGCGCTAAACCAACAATTCTTGAGCCAATCCATAAGTTAGAGATTACCATTAAAGATGAATATCTTGGAGATGTTTTAGGTGATATCAATAAACGTCGTGGTAGAGTATTAGGTATGGAACCGGCTGTTGCTGGATACCAAAAAGTTGTAGCTGAAGCTCCAGAAGCGGAAATCACTAAATATACTATTGATTTAAAAGCTATGACTCAAGGTTCTGGAACTTTCTCAAGAGAGTTTGTCCGTTATGAAGAAGTGCCAGGAAACTTAATTGATAAGATTGTTGAAGAACATAAAAAATACGTTGAAGAACATAAATAAATATTATTAAAAAGGCAGTCAAAATTGACCGCCTTTTCTTTTTCAATTTTCTTGACACAATACTTCTTTGGTGGTAAAGTATTATGTGTGATAGAGTAATTGGAAAGGTGATAAATTATGGACAAAATAGGACTATTAATAGATAGTACAACACTCACAAGACAAGATTTAAAGAAATATAATTTTATAAAAACCGCTTACTTAAAAGTTATTATTGACAACAAAGAGTATTCTGAGAATGAACTTACATCAGAAGATATGGAAAAATATGTTTCTGGTTCACATAAGATGTTAACGTCTCAACCTGCACCTCAGAGTTTTGTTGATTTATATGAAGAGTTTCAAAAAGAAGGATATACTCATGTTTTAGTTGTGTGTTTATCAGAAAAAATCAGTGGTACTTATCAATCAGCTTTGATTGCTAAAACCATGATGGAAGATTCAAAAATGGAAATCAGCATTCATTCACCTAAAACCGCTTCTTTCGGATTGGCTAATGGAATTTCTTTGGTTGCGGAAAAAATAGCTTCTGGCAAGAGTTTTAAAGAAATATCCGATTTTTATTATTTAGTTTTTAAGGAACCTCTAGTTACTTTTACTTTAGGAGATTTAATGCATCTTTTTAAAGGCGGAAGATTAAGTAGAGTTCAAGCTTTATTAGGTACTGTGTTAAGAATAAAACCGATAATTGAAATGATTGATGGGAAACTAGAATTAGTTAAGAAAACAAGAACCAATAACGCTTGTCTTGATTTTTTTAATGAAAAGATCGATTATTATGCAAATAAGTATGAAAATGTAGTTGTAGATATTATCCATTTAAACAATCTAGAATGGGCAGAAAAAATTGAAAATTACATTAAAAATAATTATCCAAAAATCATAGTTAATCATACTAATTATGTAAGTCCAGTCTTTTATGTTCATCTAGGAAATAAAGGTTTTGGAATTGCTATAGTTGGCTATTAAAGATAATAAATTTCTAGATTTTTTCTAGAAATTTGTTTTTTTTATTTTAAAAATATATTTCTTGACAAAAGAGATATGATTTAGTAAACTAGTAAGTGCGAAAATTATATGGCGATTGTGGCGAAGGGGTTAACGCATCGGATTGTGGCTCCGACATTCGTGGGTTCGAGTCCCATCAGTCGCCCCAATTATGTAACGAAAGAATGGGCTATGGCCAAGTGGTTAAGGCATCGGACTTTGACTCCGAGATCGGTAGTTCAAATCTACCTAGCCCAGCCATTTTTTTAGACCCGCTAGCTCAGTCGGTAGAGCATTTGACTTTTAATCAAAGGGTCAGGCGTTCGAATCGCCTGCGGGTCACCATCTTCATGCGGGCGTGGCGAAATTGGCAGACGCGCTAGACTTAGGATCTAGTTCTTATGAGTGCAGGTTCAAGTCCTGTCGCCCGCACCAAATTAGAAATTTGTTTGATACAATTTGTGTCAAACTTTTTTTATTTTGAAGATAGGGAATACATCCCTTTATTCCATTTCCACTTATAACTTGCTAGAACATATAAAAACCTCAAAAGCACTAAATTTTAGAGTTTTTTAATTTTTGGCTATTACAATTTAACGATTACCCTACAATTTAACGATTACTTTAGCAAATTAAAAAAATAGAAAACTTCATTTGCTGTGTATTTTAATACACATTATGTTATAATACTTTCAGGTGATAAATATGTTATTAGAAACATTTGGAAATAGACTTAAAACAATAAGAGAAAATATTGGAATATCTCAACTTAAACTATCTGAATTAACTGGAGTAATGAGGGACCAAATTTCAAGAATCGAAAACGGCCAAATAAATCCAACTTTAGAAACTGTTTATAAGCTAAGCACAGCTTTAGAAACGACATTATCGGATTTGTTTGATTTTTCTATTGACGATAATATTGTCTTTAAACAATACAAGATTAAGCCCTTTGTTAAATGGGCCGGTGGTAAGACTCAGCTACTAGATAAAATAAAGGAACTAATGCCTAAAGAATATGGGACATATTATGAACCATTTTTAGGCGGCGGTGCTGTATTTTTAAATTTAACTCCTAATAAAGCTGTTGTTGCAGACTATAACAGCGAACTAGTATCAGCTTTTTCATCATTTAAAAATAGTAATGATTATCAAGTTATGATAAATGAATTGATTAAACATGAGGAAAATCATAATGAAGATTACTATTATGAAGTTAGAGAAATGGATAGAGATGAAAATTATAGCAAACTTCCCAATCCAATAAAAGCTGCAAGATTGATTTATTTAAATAAGGCTTGTTTCAATGGTCTTTACAGAGTTAACTCAAAAGGATATTTTAATGTTCCTTCAGGAAAGAAAGAAGTTGTTAAGGCTTACCAGCCTGAATTGTTTGATGATTTACATGAATATTTAAGCAATCCAAATATCACTATCTTAAGTGGTGACTTTGAGAAAGCAGTAGAAACAGCTAAAAAAGGTGACTTTGTTTATTTCGATCCACCATATGATACTTTTGACGAACAAAATAATTTTACTACATATACCAAAGATAGTTTTGGAAAAGAAGAACAAATAAGATTATCTAATGTATTTAAACAGCTAGATAAAAAAGGAGTTTATGTAATGTTAAGCAACCATAATACCGATTTTATTAATGAATTATACGGGGAATTTAATATAGAAGTCGTTCATGCGAGAAGAAATATAAATTCAAAAGGTAGCGGTCGAGGTACAGTTGAAGAGGTAATTATAACTAACTACTAAGAGGTGTCTAATGGATTTAAATATACCAAAGAAAAATATGTTTTTTAAAGACGATAACTTTCAATTATTATTGGGAGATTCTTTTTCTTTGCTTAAAAAGATACAAGAAAAATCGATTGATATGATTTTTGCCGACCCACCTTATTTTTTATCTAATGGAGGCATTTCTGTTCAATCAGGTAAAATGGTTTCAGTTAATAAAGCAGCTTGGGACATGGGCATGAAAACTGAAGAAAAACTTAAATATAACCGTAGATGGATAAAAGAATGTAAAAGAGTTTTAAAAGATGATGGAACTATTTGGATTAGCGGGACAATGCACAATATATACTATGTTGGTGTAGCTTTAGAATTAGAGGGATTTAGCATTATAAACAATGTAACTTGGCAAAAGACTAATCCACCACCAAACATCTCCACAAGGGCGTTTACACACTCAACCGAGACTATTCTTTGGGCTAGAAAACAATTAACACCTAAGAAAAAAGGCAAACATTTATTTAATTATCAAGATATGAAAGAAATCAACTGTGGTAAACAAATGAAAGATGTATGGCAGTTTTCATTGACACCTAAAAGAGAAAAACAAGCTGGCAAATTTCCAACACAAAAGCCTCTTGCTTTGCTTGAAAGAATTATCTTATCATCGACTAAAGAAGGAGATTTAATCCTTGATCCTTTTAACGGAAGCGGGACAACCGGTATTGCTGCCTATAGTCTAAATAGAAGATATATTGGTATGGATTTAGAAAAAGAGTATTTAGAACTTACAAAAACACGCTATAATATAATAAAGGATTAGGTGATTATATGAAAAGAAATTTTAATGAATGGTTAAATAAGTTTATTGATAGTGTGGCTGATTGGAGATATTATACTGACTTTCCAAAAGTATATAATAATGTTGATGTCATTAAGGTGGAGTTAAATTTATTAAATAGTTTGATTAACTCGAAAGATATTGAGAATGATTTTAGAAACTTAGTTGTTAAATACCCAGAAGTACTAAAAGCTATTCCTATTTTATTAGCCAAAAGAGGAAGCGAAGTTAGAGTAGTTGATAAAGGCAAAGACAAAAACTTTAATTTTAATAAGTTAAACTATACTATTGATGAGTATGTATATTTCATGGATAAGACTGGTCTTTTTGATTTACTATCAAATCATATTATTTCTGATCTTTTAGATTATGTTAAGGGTGTTGAAGTAGGTCTTGACAGTAATGCAAGAAAAAATAGAACCGGTAAGGCAATGGAAAACATTGTAGAATCTTTCATAGTTGATGCAGGATTTATTAAAGATGTTAATTATTTTAAAGAAATGAGAACATCAGAAATACGAGATAGATTTGGAATAGACTTACAACTCGAGTCCCTTGACGAAAGTAAAGCAGAGAAGAGGTTTGATTTTGTTATAAAATCCAAAACTACTGTTTATGCGATTGAAGTTAACTTTTATTCTGGCGGGGGATCTAAATTAAATGAAACAGCTAGAAGTTATAAAATGTTAGCCCAAGAAGCGAGCACAATACCAGGATTTAAATTTGTGTGGATTACTGATGGCATTGGATGGAACACTGCCCGAAGAAACCTAGAAGAGACATTCGATGTATTAGAAGATATTTATAACATCAACGATTTAGAAAGTGGAATTTTATCTAAAATAATAAAATAAAAGTAAAAACGGTCACTCCTAAGTACTATATAGTATAAAGGAGTGATTTTTTGTTATATTTAGGTGACTGTATAGAAGTAATGAAGGAGTTAGAAAGAAACAAGGTTGATTTAATTTTTGCGGATCCGCCTTATTTTTTATCAAACGATGGCCAAAGCATTAGAAGCGGTAAAGTGGTCTCAGTTAATAAAGGTGATTGGGATAAAAAAGAGAATTATGATAATGTTGACTCTTTTACATACAGCTGGCTAAAAGAGTGTCATAGGATTTTAAAATATGATGGAACAATATGGGTTTCAGGAACACACCATAATATCTTTGATATTGAAAAAAACATGAAGAAAATAGGGTTTAAAATTATCAATATAGTCATCTGGCATAAAAGTGATCCACCACCGTTGATTTATAAAAATAAATTTAGATTCTCCTATGAATTTATTATATGGGCTAAAAAAGGTGGCAATCATTATTTTAATTATGATGAAATGTACAGTGTAAATAATCAAGAAATGGAAGATGTGTGGCTAATGGATGCAGTTCAAATGAGTGAAAAGAAACATGGTTATCACCCCACACAAAAGCCAGAAAAACTTTTAGAAAGAATTATAAAAGCAACTTCAAAAGAAGGAGACATAGTATTAGATCCATTTTTAGGTAGTGGAACAACATGTTTTGTTGCTAAAAAACTTAATAGAAAATATATAGGAATAGAAAAGGAAGAAAAATATTTTAATATAGCTAAAGATAGATTAGTTTAATATTATAGCGATTTCAATTATTTGAATTGGTCGCTTTTTTATTTGTAAATAATAATTAATGAATGCAGCCAAATTGGTTGCTTTTTTTGTGTTTTGTTATAAAAAAATAATAAAATTCACTAAATCTTGGCAAAACAACAATCTTCATGCCATTAACCATTGAGGAAGTAGTGAAGTTATCCATTTAAGTTGTTAAAACACATAAAATTAACAAAAATTCAAAATTAACCGGCAAAACTGTACCCTGCTTGCCATTAACCATTGAAGAGGTAGTTGGATTATCTGTTTTAGTTACTAAAAATGTGAAAATATAGGAATTTTCTAAAAAAACTAAGGAATTTCACTACTTGCTTGCCATTAACATATGAAAGGGAAAAACATTTTATCAAAAAGGAGGAAAGAAAAATGGAAATGGAAAAAGAAGAAGTAAAGAAAAATAGTGGGGTTGTTTTAATGGATAAGGAGCTAGATGAAGATGGATTTCCAAAAACTATAACTTTAACTAAAGAAGTATTGGAAAAGTTACCACCATTAGCACCAGAGTTAGTAAAGGGTATTTTAAGGAAGGGACACAAGATGTTGATATCTGGTTCATCTAAGGCCGGTAAGAGCTTTTTGTTGATGCAGTTAGCTATTGCTCTTTCAAAAGGATCTAAATGGTTAGAGTTTGGGTGTATGAAGTCAAAGGTATTGTATGTGAACCTAGAAATTGATAGAGCAAGTTGTATTAATAGGTTTGTTGAAATTTATAAAAGACTTGGTATAAAACCAGAAGAAGATGAATATTTAGCTATTTGGAATTTAAGAGGAAAATCAATGCCACTTGATAAACTAATGCCAATTTTAATTGAAAGAACAAAAAGCGAAAGTATTGATGTTGTTATTATTGATCCTATTTATAAAGTAATAACAGGCGATGAAAACAAAGCAACCGATATGGCAAAGTTTACTAACTTGTTCGATAAGCTTTGTTTGGAAACAGGTGTAGCCGTTATTTATTCTCACCACCACTCCAAAGGTGAACAAGGATTTAAAAGAGCAATGGATCGTGCATCTGGCTCCGGAGTATTCGCAAGAGATCCAGATTCATTACTTGATATTATTGATCTTATTTTAGAGGACGAGTTTAAACAGGCGTATTTAGACGATCAGAGTATGACTGCTTGGCGGCTTGAAAGTAGTTTAAGAGAGTTTAGAAATATCACTCCAGTTAATTTCTGGTTTGATTATCCAATCCATATAGTAGATAAAGAAGGATTACTTGCCAAAAACTATGCTTCAGGTGATCCGAGACATAACTTAACCAAGAGTGGAAAAAGGAAACAAACACCGGAGTCTAGAAAGTTAGAATTTGATAATGCCTTTGATATTAATTTAGAAGAAGATGGAACTTGTAGAGTATCTACTTTGGCTGAATATTTAGGCGTAACAGATAAAACGATTAAAAATAAAATTAGTGAATTTAGTGATGAATATATAAATAATCGTGGTGTTGTTTCAAAAAAAAGTGAAGATGGAATATAGGGAAAACATCTGCTTCACTCACTAAAAATTCGGAAAGCGAAAATAGGGATAAATGCCCTTTATTCACCAAAACAAGAAAAGTGGAAAATAGGCCTTATATATATGAAGTTCCTTCCACTGCTGACGCATGTCGTTTGTAGGATAAGGGCATCGTAGTAACTGCCCTATCCCAAACAAATGCATCACCAGTCAGTACTGCCTTTTTTCTAAACCAAAAATCTTAAAAACTCTAAAAAGTGGTTAACTATTACAACAAATTTATAGGGTTTTTGAAAAATTTTAAATACTATACCCCCCTCATAGACTTTTAGATAGTTGCGATGGGTACCGCATGGGGGGCCTTTAAAAAATGGGAGAGAGAATTTTTGAAAATTTGATTTTACATTTTGAGATTGGTTTAAGGTTAGAAGATAAGTGCGTTAATTATTTGCTAAAAGGGCTCAACGATTTGAAATGCCCGTTTTATTAAGTAAATGTGAATGAATACTTGTCTTTAAAAATCAAACAAATCGTTGGAGGAGTTTAGGGTTTAATAAATGTTGCCATTAGTAATTAAAAGGAGGTTTAAATTATGGAAACAATAAAAAGAGAAGTTACCAAATTAAAAAAAACAGGTTATGGTTTCGTAAAAATAGCAAAGACTCTATCTATTTCAGTTAAAGAGGTTAGAGCTATATGCAAGGAAATAGATGAAGAAAAACTTTTAAATGGAAACTGTAAAAACTGTAATTCCAAGATTACATCTGTAAGGGGTAAGAAGATAAAACAATTTTGTAGTGATAGATGCAGATGGGATTATTGGAACAATAAACAAAAAGCAGGAAGATATTAAAAAGTTATTTAAATTGCATCAAAGATTGCCTACTTAATAGAGAAAAAGACTTGACTAAAGCAGGCTAATAAGTGATGTATATAGTACCGCGAAAAGGAAGGAGGAAACTTTATGAATATGGTAATTACCAAAATTGAAGCAATACCAATAATACCCAAAAGAATAAGAGTAGCTGCATATGCTAGAGTATCCTCTGGAAAAGAAGCGATGCTTAATTCCCTAGCTACTCAAGTTTCATATTACAAAAGACTTATCCAAAATAAACATAATTGGGAGTTTGTAGGTGTTTATGCCGATAAAGCAATAACAGGAACTAAAGATTCAAGAGATGAATTTCAAACTTTACTTAAAGATGCAAGGTCTGGAAAGATAGATATGATTATTACTAAATCGATATCTAGGTTTGCTAGAAACACAGTAACACTACTTGAAGTAGTTAGAGAGTTAAAAGACTTAAATGTTGATGTCTATTTTGAGGAACAAAACATTCACACCATGAGTGGTGAAGGAGAGATGATCCTAACTTTCCTAGCAACATTCGCACAAGAAGAATCAAGAAGTGTATCTGAAAATATGAAATGGCGAATAAGTAAAGATTTTAAGAATGGTTTAATATGGGGAGGTAATTCATCACTTGGTTATAGGCTTAAAGATAAGAAGCTTTATGTTGTAGAAGCTGAAGCAGAAACTGTAAGACTAATTTACAAGCTTTACTTAGAAGGAAATGCTGATGAACGTATATGCGACATTTTAAACTTACAAGGATTTAAACCATATAAGACTAAGAAATGGAACCGTTCATCAGTCATTAAAATCCTTACCAATTATAACTATACCGGTGACCTTATCTTACAAAAGACATATAGAGATAATCACCTAACCAAAACTATGTGCATTAATAATGGAGAGTATAATAAATATCTTGTTTTAAATGCTCATGAAGCGATTATTGACAAAGTTACTTTTAATGATGCCCAAAAGATGAGAAGGTTAAAAACTAAAGATATCAACTTAGATAAGACGAAAAAGACATTATTTAAAGGCTATATCAAATGCAGTAAATGTGGAAAAGCATACACCTATAAAAAGACGCCATATAATGTTGTTTGGATGTGTTCCACTTTAAGAACAAAGGGTAAGTGTGTATGCGATGCTAAACAAGTACCAGAGACCAAAATAATTGAAGCATCTAATAAATTGTTAAATTTAGAAACATTTGATTTAAAACGCTTTGAAGAGGAAGTTAAACAAATAATCGTCCTCCCAGATAATAAGCTCTTGTTTCAAATCGTTAGCGGCATTGAGCAAATATTAGAGTGGGAATATGAACCAAGAAGTAATAGTTGGACAGATAAAATGAAAGATGAAGCAAGAGTCCACTATTTAAAAAGAGGTAAAGGAGGTAACGGTAAATGACAACTAAAGTAACAGTTATACCATCAACGATAGATCCATTAACTCAGTTACCTCGAAACAGTAAAGAGAAAATTAAAGTAGCAGCTTATGCTAGAGTATCAACTAACTCAGAAGAACAAAACACAAGTTATGAAGCACAAGTAAACTACTATCAAAACTATATTGAAAATAAATATGAGTGGGCCTTTGTCGGTGTTTATGCTGATGAAGGAATTAGTGGAACAAACACCAAAAGAAGAGCAAGTTTTAATAGAATGATTGAAGATGCCTTAGACGGTAAAATTAATCTAATCATTACTAAATCAATCTCAAGGTTTGCTAGAAACACACTTGATACGATTAAGTTTGTTAGAAAACTAAAAGATAAAGGTGTTGAAGTATTTTTTGAAAAAGAGAACTTATGGACACTTGATTCTAAGAGTGAATTAATCTTAACCATTATGGCTTCTATTGCACAGGAAGAATCAAGATCCATTAGTCAAAATGTTACGTGGGGTAAAAGAGTATCATTTCAAAATGGTAAAGTATCTTTTGCCTATAGTAGATTTTTAGGCTATGAAAAGAAAGACGGTAAAATAGTAATTGTTGAAGAAGAAGCGAAAGTTGTAAGATTAATTTATCGGATGTTTTTAGTTGAAGGTCAAACACCGATAGCAATTAGAAATTATTTAACAGAACAAGGCATTAAAACTGCAGCTGACGCTACTTGGAGAGCACATGTTATTTTATCAATATTAACTAATGAAAAATATAAAGGTGACGCACTACTTCAAAAGAAATATACGGAAAACTTCTTAGAACAAAAGATGGTTAAAAATACTGGTCAAGTTCCACAGTACTATGTAGAAAATAGCCATCCAGCTATTATCGATAAAGATATGTGGGAAATGGTCCAAATTGAAATTAAAAGAAGAAGAGAAATGGTCGGTGGCTTTTCATCAGCTAATTTGTTTGCTGGTAAAATTAAATGTGCAGACTGTGGTGGCTATTATGGTAGAAAGACATGGCATTCAAATTCTAAATATAGAAGATCAATTTATAGATGTAATAAGAAATATGAAGAGGGAAAAGACAAGTGTAAAACACCACATCTATCAGAAGAAGAAATAAAAGAAAAGTTCTTAAATGCTTACAATATTACGATAAAAGATAGAGAAAGAGTAAAAAGCGATTTAAAAGAAGTTCTAAAACTAATAACAAGCACCAAAGGCATTGATAAAGAGATTAAAGAAATTGATGCAGAACTTATAACATTAACAGAATCAATTAATAAACTCATTCAAGATAATTCAAAAACTAAAAGTGGTATAGATGAATTTGATAAAAGACTTAAAGAACTAAGAATTAGATATGATGATTTAAGAGCAAGAAAAGAAGAACTAGCAAATCTTAAAAGAGAAAACTCAGCGAAGTCTTACCGAATAAAAAAGTTTATTGCTAATTTAGAAAAATCAACCGATAAACTAAAAGATTGGAATAGTGAGCTTTGGATGTTAACTGTTGAAAGTGCAACAGTTTACAGAGATAAAAGAATTAAATTTAAGTTTTATGATGGAATAGTAAACAAGTAAGGAACTCCGTGTAGATTGATATGTGGAGTTTATATTTGGGTTTAGAAATTGTAAAATATAAATAAAGTTGAGAAAAAAGTAACAATAATGCTATAATTTAAGTAATGTTAACATCAATTTTATAATTTTATTATAAATAATTAGAAATAAAAGAGAAGGGGTATATGTTATGGCGATTATTTTTATTGATTTCACCTCAAATATTGAATCCAGAAATAAAGGTAGGGATTCGTCCTATACTCTTTCAATTAGAGAACAATACGAAATTATAAAATCTCGAATGCCAAGAGATATAAATATTAAAGATACTTTGGAAGAGTTTATAGAAGTTTGCTTTCCAACCGGCCTAGCTAAAAAATATACAATAACAACTCCTAATTTTTCAAGAGAAAAAAGAGAAAGAACATATGTCAGCTTTTTAGACAATGTTGCTATTAAACCTGAAATTGCTCATAGGATGGATCAATATTTACCAAAAGATACTAATGTGGTTTTATTTGGTGATATACAAATGAGTGATAATCAAAGGAAGTTTATTGTAAAAGGAATTGAATTAATCGATAGTAGAATCAAGGGAAAAACAGATATTGAAATCAGTGATAGTTATTGCGTTCATGCTTTTGGCTCTAATTCAATTAGTGGAAGAAAACAGGTTGTTTGGAGCCTAGCAAATCAAGACTACGATAAAACATTATTTACACCTAACTTTATACAACATTTAATTGAAAATAGTTATCCTTTATCAAATAACAATTTAAAGGATTTTTTAAAATTTTATGATAAGTGGAATAATTTTATTGACTTTAGATTAAATTATTTATCATCCCAATCATCTAGATATTTTAAAGTTGATTCAATTAATGTTTTAGAAGCATATTCGATAAATAAAAATGAGTATTTTCAAAATGAAAGTAATTATGAGATGTTTTTATTGGTTGATCACCGAGAATTTAAAAATGGTGAACAAATACTCCTAAATTATGAAGTTTCAAATTCAGAGCCATTTCATTTGGTTGAAGTAAATATTGATTATAATAAAAAAGAGTTTGATACAAATAAAGTTGAGAATAATAGAGGAAGAATGGTTAATCAAACTGAAATTGAACTAAAATCATTCACAAGAGATAATCTTGCACTTTCTAATAGTCAACCAACACCAGAGACATATGAAAAAATATTGAATAATTCATATGCTCTTGATGATAGATATAAAATTATTAGCCAAGATGTTGAGCCTGATTATAGTGATATTGAATTAAAATATGATGATATTATCAATTTAGAAACAAAAGAGATTAAAGCAAAACATGAAAAAATTTACAAGCAAAAGCTTACCGCACTAATTAATGAATATAAGAAAGAATTTTCTGTTATTAAAGAAAACAAACTCATTTCATTTGATAATAATTTTTATGACTCGCTGGATTTAACAGTAGAAAACAATGAAGATTTAGAAATTAATAATCAAATAAGAAGAATGATTAAAGAGCAAGAATCTAAACTTAAAAAAGATAAAAAGATTAAGCCCAAAGAACTTGATGAGATTTTGATCAACTTCAAACAACAAATAGATATTACTTCTTTATACATTAACAAACACAACATTAATAGAACAAAATTGGAAAATAGCATTACTACCGAACACGAAAAAGAATTAAAAAAACTTGAAAGTAATAAAGAAAAAGAATTAAAAATAATAGAGAACAATTTAATGCAACAAGAGCTTGATGAAACAATTATTAAATATCAAGAGCTAAAACAAAAAGAACTTGATTTTAAAAAGGAAAATGAGACGATCAAGCGTTTTTCAATATATTTTAAAATAGATTTAGAATATTTGAACGATGATACTCGTAGAAAGATTTTAAATAATCAATTTTTAATATATAACAATAGAGCTGAGAAGGCTAAAATTGATAGACAAAAACAATCACTTGATAATTTTTATTATGGTAATGTTAAAAATCCATATTTAGCAACTTATTTATTTGGTGCTGATGAATTAGTAAATGATGAAAAAGAACCTGACTTTTCTAACTGGAACTGGCATTTAGAATATCTTAATGATAAACAAAAAGAAGCAGTATTCAAATCTGTTAATAGCAATGGAATATTTTTATTACAAGGTCCTCCTGGTACTGGTAAAACTCAGGTTATTGCCGAAATAGTTAGCCAGTTTGTTCAGCGTGGTAAAAAAGTTGTTATTGCTAGTGAAACTCATAAAGCGATAGATAATGTTTTTGAAAGATTACCATATTTAGCTGACATTAGACCTCTGAGGCTACTACCAGATAAATCATCTAAAGACACTGAATATAGACCTGAAAATTTAGTAGATAATTTTTATGGCAATATCTCAAATAAAATGAGAAAAGTTATTTCAGATTATGAACGATTTAGCGAGTATAAAGATAACTTTAAAGACGAAGTAATCAAGCTGAAAATGTTAAATGATAAGATTTTACGAGAACAAAATGAACGAATTAATATACAAAATCAAATTAATGAGTTATCAACAAAACACGAACATATCAAAAACAATATCAGAATAGCTAAAGAAAAAATTAATAATCAGTTATTAAATATAGAAACATTAAATAGAACATATAGAAGTTTAGAGAGTTCAAGATTGCAATCAAGTGATGATATTGTAGAAGAAATAATTATTGATTATGTCCGAAATGCCTCAGAGTATTTAAAAACAGATAATAGTTTAATATTAGACGATCCAAAGATAACTATTAGAGAAATTATTCTACTTAACTCTGAAGATTTAAATGATGAACTTAGAAAAATAAATGTTAAACAAAATGAGTTTAAAGTTAAACAACGTGAAACCGAAATTAAAATTGAATTAAACAAGTTAAAAGATGAATATGGAGAATGGATAGAAGGAACTGAACATTTAAAAACACCATTACAAAGAGAACTAAAGGAAATTTTAACTCAAAATAATGGTATTGATTTTAGTAGTCTGAAAATTACAAAAATATTAAACCTAACTGACTTAAATAATTCTTTAATTATTAGAGATAAAATACTTACTCATAAAGAAAATCTTATTGAAATAAGAAACAAATATTTTATTGTGATAAATAATGAACTTGCTAAAAATAAAGAAGTTCAGAGTAAACTAGAATTAGAGTTGAATAACTTAGAGAGTGAAAGACAACTAATTGCAACCTCTATTGATAAACTCAGATATAGCGAAAGTTATCAAAACATCATTGAGGATGAAGGACGAATAAGATATAGCATTTCTCAATTTATAGAAAACTTTAATATTCCGATTAAATTTAATACCTATACTGAAGCCATCAATTTAATCGAACAAGCTTATAAAGATTTAGAAAAAAACTTTGATGTTAAAGAACAAGAAAACAAACAAATAATTCCAATGTTTAATAAGATAAGTAAGTATTTAGGAAACGAAGATGTGATTCTTGCTGATAGAAAAAAATATACAAAGATTCTTTTTGACAAAGCTAATGTATTTGGAATTACAACGACAAGTAGAGAAAGATTTACATCAAGAGCAATGAGTGATTTAGAAGAATATAATTTAGATGCATTAGATTTAAAAGAACAAGGAATTGATGTTGTAATTATCGATGAAGTTTCAAAATCTAACTTTTTAGACTTGTTAACACCTATTTTGTTGGGTAAAACAGTAATATTGGTAGGCGATCATAGACAATTACCACCAATGTATGACTTGAGAAATTTAAGGGATCAAGATTTTGAAAACATCAGTGAAGATATTTTAACAAAGGAACAAAACGAAAAATATACTGAATTATATGAAACAAGCTTCTTTAAAACATTATTTGAAAAAATCCCATCTGAGTATAAAGTTATGTTAGATAAACAATATAGAAGTCACGAACATATAATGCAAGTTTATAATTGTTTTTATAACAATAATCTAAAAGTTGGAAAAGAAAGTCAAAATTTAGAAAAACAACATCACTTATCAATTATTTCAAACAATAGACAAATAATTACACCAGACAAACATGTGTATTTTGTAGATAGCAAAGAGTTTGAAAACAGAGATTCAAATTCCACCTCTATATATAATGCAAATGAAGCTGAAGTGGTTGTGAAACTTTTAGAACTAATTAATAATAGTTATAAGAATAATAAGGTTTATACCAAATCAGAAGATGAAAAAATGAGTGTTGGAGTTATAACTACATATGGCGATCAGGCAAGAGTTATAAGAAGAAGATTAAAAAATTCTAGAATCAATCTTGACTCATTTAATAAAAAAGCGGATTCAAAATTAATAATCTCAACAGTTGATGATTTTCAAGGAGATGAAAGAGATATAATTATTCTTTCAATGGTAAGAAATCCTGAGAATAGAATTTATAGTAATCCTGGTTTTATTACAGCTTTTGAAAGAGTTAATGTTGCGCTTTCTAGGGCTAGAAGGTTATTAATCATTGTTGGTAATAAAAGTTATTTAGAAGACAAAGGCGTTGTGTATTTGCCTGATGTTTATGGTAATACACAAAATGATAAACCGGAATTTCAAATTTATAGAGAAGTTATTGGTGCTGTTGCAAGATACGGTTTAATTATTGATGATGAAGATGTATTAGGAGGTAAAAAACAATGAGTTTTAAAATTGAAACAAGTTTTGCTTTCCCAATAGTAAGAATCAATACGATAATTAAATCTACAAAAGTAGAAAAGCCATCTGGACTAAGCTACCTACTTTTAGTTTTGATAAATGAAAATAATGATCGGAATGCATTGTTATTTGACACATTAAAGCTATTTGGAATACCTGATGATATGATCGAGGTTTTTATTGATGAAATTAGAAACCTTATCGAGTTAGATATCATTGGTGTTGAAGGTAATTTCGATAAAAATTATTTTGATTCGTATTTGATTAGCAACTTCAAATTTACAAATAAAGGCAGAAAAATATTTGAAGATGAAGCTATACCATTAGGTCATGATGTTGAAGTGAAGCAATCCGTATTTTATAATATCGCCTTAAAAGAGCTTTACTTAGTTGATAACGACCATTTAAGATCAAGTAATCGTTCTGTTTTAGATGATAGCTTCTTTGAAAAGATGGATATGCCAAATGAGAAAAAAATAGAGGCTTTTTTAAATACTAAAAAAAGTAATGGTATAGCTATTAAAAAGGAAGAAGTTATCTTAGATGTCAAAATACAATCGCAAGATAATGGATTTGATTCATTTGATATTGATTTATTAATAGATGAGAATGATAACATTGATTTTGGATTTACAAATCCTCTTTTAAAAAAGTTTTTTGAAAGTCATTATACAAAGGAAATGATTTCTGAAGGTATCCTAGTAAAGGGAAAGTTTAAATTCAAGGTTGAACCTAATTACATATCAAAACTATCTGAGCATGCTCCAATAAGAAATTTATATAGACCAAATGATGCAGATAGTAGTTATAAAATACCAGCGCATTTTACAATTTTTAAAGAGGGTTATGAATCTTTTAATAACCGGTTATCTTTTCAAAGCGGTAGTATTTTGGATGTAAATTATCCAAACAGTGCATTTGTAAAAATAATTAACTTAGATTTAGGTTATGTATTTATTCCAACGTATTTAATTTTAAACAATAAAGTATTTGGCAATATTAAAATTTCATCACTATTAGAAAAGGAATTAACTAAAGAACAGATAAATATATTTTTTAAAGAAGCAGTAAATCAATTTAACGAATTTAATAATAACAAAGAAAATAATTTTAATTTTAAAAACTTGATAGAACTAACCAAACTTGATAAAACAAACGAAAAAATATTTAGCAAAATAATAGAGTTTACAAGTGAAGAGGTCTCTGAAAGTATTATTATATTAGAAAAGATAAAAGATTTAACAGTTGGTAATCCTAAAATATATGAATTTGTTAAAGATAGAAGTGTAAAATTATTAGAACAATTGTATGAAGATGTTGATTCAATAAATCTTGAATCCAAATTAACTATTAGTGATTGGATCATTAAAATGAATAAGATCGATGAAGTTAAACATTTAGAGATAATATTTAATAATTTAGATTACGGTTCACCTGAAAAACAAATTGCTATTTATAACATTTTAGAGAACTATAATTTTACTCCAGAAAATATTATAATATATTTAAAGGATATGCCAAAAATAATTTTAGATAATAAAACGATAAATAATAAACTTGCAAACGAGTTATCATTATTATTTAATCTCCTAGATGATTTGCAAAGTCTTACTAAAATTAGAGAAATTAACCATTACTTGATTAATGAAAATATTAATAGAAATGATTATCTAAAAACATTCAAGTCATTTAATAATGCTTATAATAAGTTGACATATTTAAAAGATTATTTAATAGATGATTTTTCAAAGATTTTTAATTTCCATAGGATTTTTAAAGAATTAAATGATATGTATGAAAAGGAAGAATATGCTGCAAAAAATCCAAACAAAATAGATAAAGAGTTTCTTCTTAAGGGAATCGATAACTTAGATATGCTAACCACAATTTCTTACATCTATATAAAGTTATCGTTTGTGGCTAAAAAAATTAATCCAAATTATGATGATATTTTTAGTTTTATTGATGAATTGGAAAAAGATAAATTAATATCTAAACATGAATCAAAAGCACTTCATAAGTTTAGAATGTATAGAAATGATCTTATTCATGCAAAAGAAACAACACTAAGCATATTAAAAGAAGATTTAAAAGAAGTGGTTGATATTATATTTAGATTGGAGGGAGTCATCGGTGAGTAGAGCAGCAGTAATTGATTATGAAGCAATAGGCTTAGAAACTCAAGCTGTTTGTAATTTAGCAAACAATGAAGTTTTAAAGATTGATTCTTTAATTGAAAACATCAATAAAAGTGCAACAAATATTATAAATGATCGAATTATTAATTATCAAAAGGAATTAATTAAAGAAAAACGTATACTTATTGAGGCAATAGATACCATACAAAAAGACGCTGAATTACTCAAACAAAAGGGTACAGTAAAATCGGATACAGATTATGATGAGTATCAAAAAAGAAATGAGCTTGTAGAAAAAGCGACCGCTTTAAAAGCTAAAGTTGATAGTTTGGCAACAAATAAGATATTAGTTATTGAGGAACTAATTAATGAGGAATTAATAAATATTGGTAACCTTGCAAAAGATAAACTAATTAGAGAAAGTTATGGACAGATTGATATTAAAGCAGATGTTTTAGAAAAAATTAATCAGCTGCCTGATTTAGTTGTTAGAGAATCGGCTTTATTATTACTAAGAGAATCAGAAAATAAAGAACTCGATTTTTTAGAACTTGTCAAAAAAGCAGAAGAAAGATTAGAAAGACTAACAGAAGAACTAAAAACAAAAAATAAAACTAAAATTATCAATCAAATTAAAGAGGATATGGTTAAAGCAAAGGTTGATAATGAGATAATAGAAAAAACTATAGGCTCAACTGACAATATTGATTCAATAAAACAAAATGCTACCAAAGAAATTATTAATGAAGAGATTAGATTAGAATCATTAAAAATTATATTGAAAACAATAAGAGATAGAGGCTTTATTGTTGACACTAAGAAAAATATAAAAATAAATAGAGAAAGTAATGAAGTTATATTAGTAGCACAAAAAGCAACTGGAGAAGTTGCAGAGTTTAAAATATATCTTGATGGCAAATTCGTTTATCATTTTGATGGATATGAAGGGCAAGCATGTCAAGAGGACTTACAACCATTTTTAGAAGACTTAGAAAATATTTATGGTTTTGAAATGGAAGAACAAAGTGTAATATGGAGTAATCCAGATAAAATATCTACTCAAAAATATCAGGCAATAGATACAAAGAAAGGTAAAAGATAGGGGGAACAAAGATGTCAATTGAAACTAGTTTAGCAAAAATTAAAAGAGAAATCGGTATCAAAAGAAGTTTAATCATTGATGGTAATGTTGGTGATGTGTATTTAGACGATAAAAACAATATTTTGAACATTGAAGAGTACTTAAAAGATATTCTTAAAGAACTTAAATATGACGACATTATTTATTGGGATCGTGTTGATGGTGCTAGGGGAGATTTAAACAACTTAAAAGTTGTTGATGACATTGAACCAGAAGGCGATTCATATCTCGAATTCGAGGACGAAGAAACAACTAACGTGCAAAAAGGTATGTTTAAAGATCCGTCAGAGATGTTTAATGTTGTTCTTAAAAATTTAACAAATCCAAAGAAAAAAATAGCTTTCATTTTGAATTGGTCTGAATACCTATTTGATAACAGTGGACAACAAATTGTTGGTGAAAGCCTAACTAATTTAACTATTTTAGGGAAAGCCATAAAAGATAAAAAAGTAGAATATTACCAACAAGATGTAAATGAGAGTACAATCATTTTTGTTACTAATAAATTAGCTATGTTTCCAATTTCATATTATCAAGGAAATCCAGAAGTAAGTACAGTTACAATTGGAAAGCCTGATCGCTTAGAGCGAGAAAAAATGATGGAAAAGATTGAGGACGCATTTAATGTTAGAGTTCCAAATAATGAGTCTTTAATGTCAAGCAACAATAAACATGAATATGTAGATATGTTAGATGATTTCACTAATAGAGAAATAATCCAATTATCAAAATTATCTAGAAAAGAATCTAAGATGAGTTTTGATAAATTATTTTACCTTTTTAAATATGGCGAGAAAGATAATCCTTGGGAAAAGATCGATTACCAAGCACTAAAGAATATTAAAAAGATTTTATCAGACAGAGTAGTCGGCCAAGATGAGGCAATAGAAAAAGTTGAAAAAACTATTGTTAAAGCATATATGGGGTTAAGTGGTATTCATAAATCATCATCAAGAAGTACACCAAAAGGTATATTTTTCTTTGTAGGACCGACAGGTGTTGGTAAGACAGAGTTATCTAAATCATTAGCTAAATTCTTATTCGGTGATGAACAAGCGTGTATAAGATTTGATATGAGTGAATATGCTACAGAAAATAGCGATCAAAAATTAATTGGAGCACCTCCAGGATATGTTGGCTATGAAGAAGGCGGTCAGTTAACCAATGCTGTAAAAGAAAAACCTTTTAGTGTTATTTTGTTTGATGAAATAGAAAAAGCTGCCAAACCAAATCCTCGAATATTAGATATTTTCTTACAGATTTTAGAGGATGGTAGATTGACAGATTCTAAAGGTGAAACAGTGTATTTTAGCGATACTATTATTATATTTACATCAAATTTAGGAGCATCACAAGTACAAGTTTCAAATGACCATGAAGATGTTTCTAGACAGTTCATTGAAATTGTTAAGGATTATTTTGACAACGAAATTAGAAGACCGGAAATATTAGGAAGAATTGGATATAGCAATATCGTTCCTTTTAACTTCATTACTGATAAAAACTTTTTAAATAAAATTGCAGCTTCAAAATTAAAACCTATAAAAAATGGTATATTTGAAAAACATCACCTCAACTTAGATTTTGAGAATGAAGTAGAGTTTGTTCATTATTTATCAAGCAAAGCAGACATCTCTAAAGGAGCAAGAGAAGTACTTAACGCAATTAATGATTATTTATTAGACCCGCTTTCAATGTTTATGTTCAATAATAAAGATTTACTTTCATCTTTTAGAGGCGGTAAAATAGTTACAAAATTAGTTGACAATAAAGTAAGTTTTGAGCTTGACTATGAATAAAATCAGTTTTAATATCGCAGAGATTATTACATGCACAGAAATTGAAGGCCCGCACAAAAGATTAGCGATTTGGTTTCAAGGATGTAATTTAGATTGTTTTGGTTGTTTTAATCCGGAAATAAAACTGTTTAAAAAAGCAAACATAATAACTTTAGTAGAACTTTTAAAAATTATTGAAAATTCTAAAAATGAAAATAATATTGAAGGAATAACTTTAATTGGTGGTGAACCAACCCTTCAAAAACACTTAAGCATATTATGCGAGGAAGTGCAAAAGTTAGAATTAGGTATAATGATGTTTACAGGAAAGTTATATGAAACATTACCAGAAACTTTAACAAAACACATTGACTTGATTATCGATGGTCCTTTTATCATGTCTAAACTAGATACTAAACGAAAAATAATAGGGTCTACTAACCAAAGAATTATAAATGTGAGCAATCGTTATTTGAAGGATATCTCCTGGTTTGAAAATAATGACGAATATCATTATGAAATAAATATAAAAGATAAAATGGTAATAAATGGCGAAGCTATATAACAAATGGCTTAACAAAGACAATATTTAGGGGTGCGTAAAATTTGGTAGGGGTGCGCAATTGTATCATGCGGTAACGCCCTTCGCAAAAATCAAAAGAAAGATTGCGATTATTTCGCAATTTTTTTTATTTTATTAGTCCGCATGTTAAATCTAAACTAAATTCATGTTAAAATATAGAAAAAAAAGTTAGGAGTATACTATGATTTGGCTATTATTGCTTGCACCTTTACTAGAAATCGCTGTTTTTTCTGTTTTTAGAGTGAAAACAAAAACTCATCTGACCGGTGATATTATTTATCATAGCTTTTTTCAAACCATAATTGCTTATTTGTTTTTGTTGTTAGTTTTCTATCAATCTTTTATTTTTAAGTTTTATCCTATATTGATTATTGGGTTTTTAATGTTAGTTTTATCTTTATTATATTTCCTTAAAGACAATGACTTATCATTTACAGTCAGTGGAATTTTAAAATTGGAAGGAATAAAGAATAATATTTTGATAGTTTTAGTGACTATCTATCCTTTATATGTTTTCCTAACAATTTTAAGGTTTAATCACTGGCTTATTCAAATCCTTTTGGCTTTAGTTTTAGTTTTTATAGTTTTAGTTTTGTCGCTAATTCTAAGAAGAACAATGGAAAATTTATATCAAAACCTAAAAAACTTCGTTATGGATTCTGATTTGGGTAAATATGTTATTATTTGGTCTATATTCGGATTTTTGTTGTTATTTAATATCTTATTCCAATTGCCCTTAAATCCGTTGAAAAACAATCTGAATTTGAGTAATAACGCTCCATACTTTAGATTTGATGGATTACCTACTGATATAGATAATAGTTATAAACAAAAGTTAGTTCATAAATTGACTCTTACGGAAAATGATGGAAGAAGTATTGATGATTATATAATTACTGATGGGTATATTTATCTGGCTCAGGATAACATATTATATAAGTATGATATCGATACTGATAATATGGTAAAAAAATATTATTTGCCTGGCAAGGTAAATAATAACTATTTTAATGATATGTTGTTTATTAGTCGAGATAATCTTTATTTATACTGCAATTATGGATTACATAAAATAACTGAGGATAATCTGATAAAAATAGGAGATATTAATTCCGATAATTCTAGAAGAGTTAGAAGAACAGAAAATGAAGTTTTGTTTTTAAGAAATATGGATGAGAACTCTTACGAATTATATTCTTTAAGTGATGAGGCTCTTAATCTTGAAGAGAATATAAGTTTAGATATGACAGGATATGATGAGCTGATAGTTATAAGTGAAACTTTATTTTATAAGAAAGGCAATGATTATATCTTGTATGATGATGAAACCAAAATATTCGAGGATATTGAAGCCACATTGATATATTACAACTCTACTAATCTGGTTATACACTATTTAAAAGACAATATAATATATTTTAATGATGGTACCGAAAACATTCAAGTTATTGATTATATTGGTAGAATGCTTATTGAAGGTGAAGTGGTTGGAGATTTGACAGTTATCAGAGATGGAACAAAATTGGATGATACTAGATTACTTTTATTTAATTATGATATGTCAAAAATTAGTATCTTCAATCATCTAGATTTCGATAGATTTTATAAGTTGAATGATTATAATGTTAGTTATATTTCTAACTATAGAACTCATGAAAACCAAGTTCAGTTTCTGCAAGTTGAAGCTAATTCTAGTAAAACAAATTTACTGATTTATAATTTAGAAAGTAAAAATGTTGATTTAAAATTACCATTTTATTCACATTACTCACTTCTATCTGTTATAGTTATTCTTGTGGCTATAATGATACCGATAACAGATGATATAAAGTACCTTACTTATCTAGACTACAATGCATTAACCAAAAAAGACTGATAAAAATAAAATGAGCTATACCTTGAAGGAATAGCTCATATTTATTTTAATGGATTGAATTTAATTTCTATCTGCTTTTTCTTGAACTCTTTTTTATATTTGGGGATCGGATCATATCCTCCGTTAGAAAGAGGATTACATCTTAGTATTCTCCATAAGGATAAAATAGAAGCTTTGAAGATATTGTAATTCTTATATGCATCAAGGGCATAATTCGAACAAGAAGGATGGTAACGACATGTTGGATTCTTGCCTTTGGTTGCTTGCTGATAATTTTTGATTAAATCGATTATTTTTTCTTTCATTCTATAACCTCTCTACATTTAAATAATATCATAAACACAAAAATATGTCACTATATTCGCTTAATTATGAAGTGCTAAGTCATCTGTTTTTTCAGGTCTTTTTAATGATAAACCGCAGTCAAAAATATGAATTTTTATTCATATAGGATAAAAATAGGAAAAAAAGCGATTTTAAAGGATATTTTATTGTCAAAAAAATACATTTGTGATACAATTTATTCGTGGTGATACATGTGGTAAGAGAAGATATTGTAGAGAAACTTTTTGATGTTTTTGATCAATCTGCTAGTCTGTACTATGAAAAATTAAAAATACCTTATTTAGACGGCTTGGTAAAGACTTGTGAAAACATTTTAGCTAATAGTGTAGAAACTGAAGTAGCAGAACTTGACCATGAATTACATGATTTGATTAATAGTATTGAAGTGATTGAGTTTGAAAAGGAAGAAATTAGAAAAGCATTTCAATATTCTTGTCTAAGAGGACTTAAGCATCAAGGAATTTCAAATCAAATGATTACTCCAGAGAGTATCGGAATCTTTTTCGGGTACTTAGTTAATAAACTTTATGATGTCAAAAACTTATCCATTCTTGATCCTTTAGTTGGTTCAGGTAATTTGCTGGCAGGTTTAGCAAATAATCTCGAACAAGAAGTAATGCTTTTCGGAGTTGATAATAACTATGAATATTATAAGCTTTCACAAGCTTTGATGGGTATGCTGGATTATCAAGAAAATATCTTTTATCAAGATATTTTAAGTTTTGAAAATCTTGAAGTGGATTTGATTGTTACCGATTTTAGCGGTATAGAAGAAAAAGATATATTCCAGATTATCAAACATCTGAATTTATTGCTAAAGGATAACCGTTTCTTGATAAGTGTTATCGATAATAGTTTTTTCGATAATGATTTAATTAAAGAATTCATCTATGAAGTTAAAGATAAGTGGCATTTTTTCGGAATGATAGTTTTGCCGGAAATGCTACTTAGAACCTCAAGAAAAAGCATATTTATGTTACAAAAAATCGGAAATGATTTCATCAGACCAGACAAATTTTTAGTAACCGATTTACCTGATTTTAATGATGAGAATAAAATGATTAAAGTAATCAGTCAACTTAACGATTGGTTTAAAAATACAAATTTTTTAAGAGTGAGGGATAACAATGAATAAAATAATGGCAGTTAATGCAGGAAGTTCTTCTTTAAAATTTCAATTATTGGAGATGCCAAGCGAAAGATTAATTACAAGCGGTATTGTTGAAAGAATCGGAATGAAAAATTCTGTTTTTGCAATTAAGGTTAACGGAGATAAGATTGAAGAAACAAGTGATATAGACAACCATGCAGAAGCTGTAAATATATTGTTAAAGAAGTTAATTGAACATGATATCATCGCTAATTATGATGAAATTTCTGGAGTTGGTCACAGAGTTGTTCATGGTGGAGATAAAATTGCTGAATCTTTAGTTTTAGGTGATGCTGAAATTGAGTATCTAGAAAGTATAATTGATTTAGCCCCACTACATTTAGGACCAAACTTAACTGGTATTAAAGCTTTTAAAGAAGTCTTGCCAAATGTTAAACATGTAGGAGTTTTCGATACAGCTTTCCATCATACAATGCCAGAAGAATCATATCTATATGCTGTCCCATATGATTGGTATGAAAGATACCAAGTTAGAAAATACGGTTTTCACGGAACATCTCATAAGTATGTATCTCATCGTACTGCAGAAATTATGGGAAAGAAACCGGAAGAAGTGAACGTTATCGTTGCTCATATCGGAAATGGAGCGTCAATTTGTGCTGTTAAGCAAGGAAAATCAGTTGATACTTCAATGGGCTTCACACCGCTAGAAGGTATTCCTATGGGAACGAGATCAGGAAATATCGATCCAGCAGTTATTGAATATATGATGAACAAAAAGAATAAGTCAGTTAAGGAAATCACCAACTATTTAAATAAACAATCGGGATATATCGGCGTCTCTGGAATTTCTTCGGATTCAAGAGATTTAGTTGCAGAAGCTGAAAAAGGAAATCATAGAGCAGCTTTAGCTATTGCTGTACAGGCTAAAAGAATTGCTGATTATATTGCTAGTTATTATGTTTATATGGGTGGGGCTGATGCGATAGTTTTCACAGCTGGTATCGGTGAAAATGCTAAAACTACAAGAGCTGACATAGTAAATCGTTTAAGCGCTTTAGGAGTTAAGATTGATGACGAAAGAAATAATTGTCGAGGAGTTGAAAGATTGATTTCTACCGACGATTCAAAAATTAAAGTTTTCGTAATACCAACAAATGAAGAAGTTATGATTGCTAGAGACACAATGGCTTTACTATAATAAATAAAGAATAAAACCTCCTTTTAAGTATTATTTGATAAAAGGAGGTTTTTTTATGAAGTTTTTTACATATCTTGTACTACCGTTTTTTTATGCTTTAATAGGCAACTATATAAGAATTGACGAACTAGAATTTAGACAAGTAAAAGTTGAGTATGGAAATTTTATAGAAAATAATGATTCGGACGGATATTTTAAGATATTAGATAAAAGTGATGATATGCTTATCAAAGAAGTATTTTATGATAGTAATGCAAATGATTATTTTCGATATCTTGCTATTGTAGATAAGACTTCTTTTTTAGTTGTTTGTGATTCGTTTTATTTTAGTGAAGAGTATACAATGCCAGTTTATCGTGATTCAGTCATACTTAAATATAATCTAGATGGAGTACTGTTGGATAAAATACCATTAAATCAAAGACCAAGTGAATATCATAATCATAATAATTTATTGATTTTAGGCAGTTTAGAAGATCATATAATAATTGATAAAGATTTGAAGATTATTGATTCAATTCAAGAAAGCTATACAGTCACAGCCTCATTTAATTATCAATATCAAGGTCAGGCCTATATAAACAATACAATTGTAGATAACTTAATTATTGAATATCCCGGACATTATGATATCAAAATAATCGATGGTGGTTATTCCTTCGAATTCAATGTTACAGTCGAAGCTGATTACAAAATATTAGGGCAAAAATATGTTGAAGGATATTTAGGAGAAGTTTCTTTCTTTAGTTTTGGTGAATTGTTATTGGATGGACAGCCATATAATATTGGTGCATCTATCAGTGAAGTTGGTGAGTACCATATGGTAATTGTTGGAGAAAATGATTACCGAAAAGATGTTTATTTCACAATACTTCCTGATATAAGTTATAATGACGGGGAAGTAGAAGGACAACTCATAATAGATTCTAGTTTTGATAAGCCAATTAGAATCTATAGCAATGCCCAATCGATGTTTCTAAATGGTGTTTTTTACAATTCTGGTTTTATCAATAATGTGGGTTCTCATAAAATAGAATTTTACGGAGTGAATGGGTATGTTTTAGAACTGACCTTTAATATCTTGCCAAAAATATCCGGCTTAGAAAATGATAGAGCTTATGAAAATGTTAGTTTCAATGTTTTTGGAGAAGCTTTGTTGAATGGGAGCTTAATTACAGGTGAAATTTCTCTTTTTGAACCAGGAGATTATCGATTGGATCTTTTGTTTAATGGTGAAGTATACGAAACCTATAATTTTCAGATACTGGAGCAAGAAGTTATAGAAACAGAAAAAGAGATTGATTATTCTGAATATTTTAAATATATTTTTGTTCTTGTTGCCTTGATAGGCGGTGTGTTAATTTTAAGGAAAAGATAATTATTTTCACTATGGTTATGTTATAATAATTTTGGTGAATATAATGATTGATTTTGAAATTTATTTGCAAAGTTCATATTCTTTTAATGGTAGTTTGATTGACATAGAGAAGGCTGTAGAAAAAGCAGCCTCTTTTGGTTTTAAAACCCTTGGACTTGCGGATATCAATCACATGTATGGTATTGTTAAATTTTATCGAGCTTGTCTAAAAAATGGTATTAAACCGTTGTTGGGATTAGAAGTTTTAGTCGATGACGAAAACTTCAAAGAACAGAATCTTCTTCTCTATGCCAAAAATGATTTTGGTTATAAAAACCTAATTAAAATCAGCTCGTATCTAGGCGATGGCAATAAAACCTTACCGGTTGAGGTATTAGAAAATTACGCTAAAGGTATTATTGGAGTTATAGTGACTGATAGCGGTCCTTTTGCAGAGGCGATTTATAGTGACAAGTTAGAAGTGGCAGAAGATATTATGCATAAGATTTCCGATGGCTTAGAAAGCTTGTTTTTAGGCTTAGATCTAAGAGATTATAGCGCTGAAATAAAAATAGTTCCAAGGTTAGAGGAATTAGGTAAAACAGTTATTATCAATAATGTTTTATATTTGGATAAGGATGATAAAGAAGCATCTACTATCTTACGGAAAATCTTGCAAAAAGATTATGATAATCAAGGTTTTTTTGAAAGAGACAACCTTGAACTAAATCTTAAAAATAAAGATGATTTAGACAAACTATACAAAAATTACCCTATAGCAATAAAAAACACTTTGGAAATGATTGAGGAATGCAACGTAGTACTCGATTTTTCTTCTTTACATTTGCCGAAATATCCTCTAGAGAATGAAAGCTCAAAAGATAAGTTAAGAGAATTAACCAATAAAGGTTTAATTAGAAGACTTAAACAAAAGAGTGCTTATAAAGAAAAGTATCAAGAATATAAAGAACGGTTAGAGTATGAGTTAAGTATCATCGAGAAAATGAATTATGAAGATTATTTCTTGATTGTTTGGGATTTTGTTTTATATGCAAAGAAATCGGGAATTTTGGTAGGACCGGGCAGAGGTTCTGCAGCTGGATCTTTAGTGGCTTATGTTTTAGGAATTGTTGATGTTGATCCTCTTGAGTTTGATCTTTATTTTGAGAGATTCTTAAATCCGGAAAGAATTACAATGCCGGATATTGATATGGATTTTCCGGATGACAGACGAGATGAAATAATTAAATATGTTGTTGATAAATATGGGCCAGAAAGAGTGGTTTCAATTATCACCTATGGTACTTTTCAGGGTAAATCAGCAGTTAGAGATGTGGCCAGAATATTAGGTATTTCTAATACTATAGTTGATGATATCACCAGTAAAATCTCAGAAACCGATAACTCAATTGAAGAATATAAGAAGCAATATCCAAAAAAATATCAGTATTATATCAATAATCCTGAGATTAATCAATTGCTTCAAATCGCTATGAAATTAAACGGTTTATGTAGACATACATCTACTCACGCTGCAGGTATCATAATAACTGAGAATAGTATCCACGACTTTTCACCAACGCAAGTTGGCTTACTTAATATGTTGCAAACTCAATATGAAGCAAGTGATTTAGAACATCTTGGTCTTCTGAAGATTGACTTTTTGGGTATTAGAAATCTATCAATGATTTCTGAAACCATAGAGTTGATTAAGAAGAATGAGAATGTTGACATTGATATATATAAAATACCTTTAGATGACAAACTAACATTCAAATTGCTTCAAAATGTCAATAGCATCGGTATTTTCCAACTTGAGTCAGAAGGCATGATGAGTTTGATGAGACAAATGCAAATAGACAAGTTTGAGGATATAGCAACTTGTATATCCTTGCACAGGCCTGGCCCAATGGAAAATATTCCTAGTTTTATCAGAAGAAGAAATCAAGAAGAAAGAATAACTTATCTAGATTTTGATTTATTGCCGATTTTAAAGGATACTCAAGGTATAATCGTTTATCAAGAGCAGATTATGAAAATCGCTAATAAGTTTGCAGGATATTCATTAGGTGAAGCCGATGTTTTAAGAAGAGCTGTTAGTAAGAAAAATAGAGAAACATTAGAAAAGGAAAGAACTAAGTTCGTTGAAGGCGTAATAAAGAATGGTTACACTGAGGATACGGGTAACCAAATATATGATTATATAGTAAAGTTTGCTAATTATGGTTTCAACAAAAGTCATGCTGTGGCATATAGCTATATAGCTTATTGGATGGCTTATCTAAAGGCTAATTACTCCAAGTATTTCTTAGCTGTATTATTGAATGCTCAGATCGGTTCTGTTGTAGGAACGAAGAAATATATCATGGAGTGTCAAAAACTAGATATCAAGATATTGCCGCCGAGAATAAATAAATCTAGAGATACCTATATGTTTGAAGGAAACAATTTAAGGTTTCCATATAAAGCTATTAAAAGCATTGGAGATGTAATGGCAAAGAATATAAGCGCCATTCAGCAAGAAAAAGAAGTTGATAGCTTTATAGACTTCATTGAGAGATCAAAAGAAGTTAACAGTAATGTTATTGAGGCTTTGATTTTCTCTGGAGTCTTTAATGACTTCGGTTTAAATAAGAAAACTTTGATTCAAAATGTTAGTAATGTCCAAAATTACATTTCCTTTGGCAAAAGAGGAGTATTCAAGTATGTAGAATATTCAGAGTATGACTTTGAGTTCTTACAAAATAAAGAAAAAGAATTATTAGGTGTTAATTTTGAGTATCATCCAATTCATAAATATCAAAATATTATTAAGAACAATAAATACTTAACTTTATCTGATGTTTTAGATTCTCGTGATAATAACTTAAAATTTGTCGCTGTAATTTCAAGAGTAAAGAAGCACCAAACGAAGAATGGCGAAGATATGGCTTTTGTTGATTTAGAGGATGAAATCAATACTGTTGGCGGAGTAGTTTTTCCAAAGTTATATCAAAGAATGAATATAGTTCAAGGCAAAGTTTATTTAGTTTTTGGAAAAATGGATTATAATAGAAGTCGTCAGTCAATTATTATTGACGATTTAAGATTGATTGAGAGGTAAATAAAATGAAAATAGCTGTTTTGACATCCGGTGGAGATGCACCAGGAATGAATGCTTGCGTTAGAGCCGTAGTTAGAAGTGCAATAAATTATGGTTTTGAAGCATATGGCGTTTTTGATGGATATAAAGGTTTGGTTGAAGGAAAAATTAAAAGAATGGAGCGTAATGATGTCGGACAAATCTTGAACAGAGGCGGAACAATCTTAGGCTCTTCAAGACTTGAATCTTTTAAAGAAGAAAAAGTAAGACAAATTGCTGTCGATAATCTAAAGGCTTTAGGAATTGATAATCTTGTATGTATCGGTGGTGATGGTACTTTCAGAGGTGCTATGGCATTAAATCAAATGGGGATTAATTGTGTTGGCATTCCTGGAACTATTGATAATGATATCGCTTCTACAGAGTTTACCATTGGGTTCTTTACAGCTCTAGACACCGCAATTGACGCGATTGATAAGTTAAGAGATACATCTTTCTCTCATCAAAGATGTACGGTAGTAGAGGTAATGGGCAGAAACTGCGGTGATTTATCGATTTTTTCCGGAATTGCGACAGGAGCGGAAATAGTAATTACTAAAGATACTGGCTATAACGAAGAAGATATCTTAAAACAAGTCCAAAAAGCTCAGAAAATGGGTAAAAGGCATTTGATTGTAGTGGTTGCCGAACATATAACCGATGTTAAAGTATTGGCAGAAAAGATTCAAGCAAACTCAGATTATGAGTCAAGGGCTACTGTATTGGGTTATATACAAAGAGGTGGAACTCCAAGTGCTTTTGATCGGGTTTTGGCAAGTAAAATGGGTGTTCATGCTGTTGATTTACTTAGTGAAGGTAAAGGTGGATTTGCAGTTTATACCAAGAGCCTTGATGTCAGTCATACCGAAATTGATAAAGCTCTAACCCAAGACAATAAACCAAGTGATTTGTACAAGTATTTAGCGAAATTGAACTAAAAATATAATAAAATAATAAAAGAATTAGTTATCTCTTAACTAATTCTTTTTGTTTGTTTATCTGAAAAGTAGTAGATTGATTTTTCTTTTTCAAGGTATATTACAACAATATAACCTGATTTATAATGAGACACTAAGGCATATTTATATAATAAATCAATTGGATATTTTTGATTATAAAAGAAGAATTCTCTCAATACTTCTTGTTTATTTACTTGGTTGTCCCAGTAAATCTTAGGTTTGATATTGTTATATAGTAAGTAATCCAATTTTAAACAGTCGTCAATTTCATGATTATATATATTATCTTCAATCAGATAATTTTTTAAGTTTACAAACAAGTCCGATAGTTGATACTTTGTTAACGGTATGTTCTTTCCTTCATGATAATTGTAAAATTTGAGGAAAAAATCAAACGGTTTAAAACCTTTGGAAATAATTGATTTAATCGTGTTGTTCATAAAGCTTTTATTCCAGTATATTTCAAGTATTGTTTCGACTTTATGTATAATTTTTAGCTCTTCCTTGGTTATAAACATATTTTCGATAATTTCATAAGGAGAGCCATCATCAAACTTGTATTTATATAAATCAGATTCTCTTCTAATTTTAGTACCTTTCAACATCTTCAAAAACCCTAGTTGTAGTTCAAGAGGGAAAAGCAGAAAGATTTCATTGAAAGTATTTTTAAAGCTTTCTAAATCTTCATAAGGCAATCCGGCTATGAGATCAAGATGTAGTATTACATTAGTTTCTTGTAAAGATTTTATATTGGCAATTAATTTTTCCGTGTTTTGTTTTCTGTCAATTGCCCTATTCACTATTGGATTGGTTGATTGAATACCCAGTTCGAAACGGATGTAATTTGGTTTCAAATTGTCTTTTAGGTAATCGATAATATCTTTGTGCAAAACATCTCCGTTTATTTCAAACTGAAATATTGTTTTGGGATAGTCTTTACTAATTAGTTTTTCAAAAAATCTTAACGCAATACTTTTATTGGCGTTGAATGAACGGTCAAGAAATTTTATTGTTCTAGCGCCTTTGCTTATCAAGTGATCAATATCGGAAAAAACCTTTTCCATATCGAAAAATCTCAATCCCTTTTCTAAAGATGCCAAACAGTAACTACATTTATATGGACAACCTCTAGAAAGTTCAACATATTGGATTTTGTTTTTTATGTCTTTGTAATCATCTTCGAAATAGTATGGTGATTTTAAACTGTTTAAATCCTCGATTTGATCTGATTCGGTCTTGATAATTTCATCCTTATATATATATGCAAGATTTGGGACTGAATCAAAATCGCTTTTTTTATGAATCGCATTTATTAACAAGTTGAAGCTTACTTCACTTTCTCCAGTTAAGATGAAATGAGCTAGCTCATTTGTAAGATATGAGTCATATTCATAGCTGATTTCGGGTCCGCCAAGAATTATGGTCTTATTTTGGTAGTTAGTTTTTATGTGATTTAGCAGTTCTATAATGATTTCGATATTCCAAATGTAACAACTAAAACCAATAATATCATATTGGTCTATTTTCATGTTATTAATAATTTGATCCAATTTATCCTTGATGGTAAACTCAATTATATCTGTATCATAATCGCAATTAGCTTTTAAGTATCTAATCGCAAGATTTGGATGGATAAATTTTGAGTTTATACCTACTAGAAGTATTTTCATAGAATTTCACCTATTACTATTTTATCAATTTAATCAATAAATAACCAGTTGATTTGATTATATGTTATACTAATACCGGTGATTAAATATGGAAAAATTTATACTTAAATCTGATTATATGCCAATGGGTGATCAACCCAAGGCTATTGAACAGTTGATTGATAATCTAAATACCGGAGTCAAAGAACAGGTTTTATTGGGAGCTACCGGAACTGGTAAAACCTATACGGTAGCTAACGTTATTCAGGAGGTCAACAGACCTACTTTAGTTTTGGCTCATAACAAAACCTTAGCAGGTCAACTTTATTCCGAGTTAAAAGCGCTCTTTCCTGAAAATAGGGTTGAGTATTTTATTTCTTACTATGATTATTATCAGCCGGAAGCTTATGTTCCAGGTGCTGATATCTACATTGAAAAAGACGCTTCCATCAATGATGAAATTGATGAGCTTAGACATGCTGCCACATCTTCTTTATTAGAAAGAAGAGATGTCATTATTGTAGCCAGTGTTTCTTGTATTTATGGTATTGGCGACCCTGAGGTTTATAAGGCAGGGATGGTTACTTTAAGAAAGTCTGAAAACATGGCTAGAGAAGAACTTTTAAACCGGTTAATCGATATTTTATATGTTAGGAATGACATGGATTTTGTTAGAGGAAGTTTTAGAGTTAGAGGCGATGTGGTTGAAATATTGCCCCCATATAATAAAACAAAGGGCATAAGAATTGAATTTGATTTTGATGAAATAAAAAGAATAAGAGAGTTTAATATTGTTTCGGGCGAAATATATAAGGACTATGAAATATTATCTTTATTCCCGGCTTCACATTTCTTGACCGATAATGATAAGCTTGAAGAAGCGTTAAGAAGAATTAAAGAAGAGCTAATTGAAAGAGTCAAGTATTTTAAAGATAACAATAAACTATTGGAAGCCGAAAGGATCGAACAAAGAACATTATATGATTTGGAAATGTTAAGAGAAATGGGAACTGTGGCTGGAGTGGAAAACTACTCAAGACATTTAGCTTTAAGAGGTGAAGGGGAAACTCCTTCCACCCTTATTGATTTCTTTCCTGATGATTTCCTTTTGATTGTTGATGAGTCACACGTTACTTTGCCTCAAGTAAGAGGGATGTATAACGGCGATAGATCAAGAAAACAAACTCTAGTAGATTACGGATTTAGATTGCCTAGCGCTATGGATAATAGACCTTTAAACTTTGATGAGTTCAACGAGAAGATTAATCAAGTTATCTATGTGTCCGCAACACCAGGAGATTATGAGCTTGAAAGAAGTGATTATGTAATTGAACAAATCATTAGGCCGACCGGTTTGGTAGATCCGATTGTTGAAGTTAGAGAGTCCATGAATCAAATTGACGATTTATTAACTGAGATTAATAGAACTATCAACAGAAAAGAAAGAACTTTAATAACCACACTTACGATAAAAATGAGCGAAGACTTGACGAACCACTTGAAATCATTAGGTTATAAGGTCGGTTATTTACACTCTAAAGTCAAATCTTTGGAAAGAATGGAAATAATCAGGAAGTTAAGATTGGGTGAATATGACATTTTAGTTGGAATCAATCTATTAAGAGAAGGTTTAGATTTGCCTGAAGTTTCTTTGATTGCAATTTTAGACGCTGATAAAGAAGGTTTCTTAAGAAGCGAAAAATCATTGATCCAAACTATTGGCCGTGCCGCTAGAAATGTTAACGGTCATGTCATAATGTATGCTACTAATATTACTCAATCAATGCAAAAAGCAATTGATGAGACTAATCGAAGAAGATCAATCCAGGAAAACTATAACAAAATCAATTCAATCATACCAAAAACAATTCTTAAGAGCATACCGGATTCGATATCAATTAAAACTGAAGCTAATCAAGATTCATATGATTTTGATAAGTTAAGCAGAAAAGAAATTGAAAAGAATATTGAAATGTTAGAAAGACAAATGATGGTTTATGCAAAAGAATTAGACTTTGAACAAGCTGCAAGAATCAGAGATTTAATCTTTGAATTGAAGAAAAATATATAAAATTAAACTAAAAATTAATAAAATTAAACTAAAAAGCCAAAAAAATTGGCTTTTTTTATTAAAAAATTAAAAAAAATAATAAAAATGCTTGACAATAAAAAAACCTTTGATATAATTAAGGTGTAAGTTGATAAAATTAATATTTCAACTCAAAAAAATAAAAAAGATTAAATTAACACTTAAACCCATTTTTATTAAGAGGGGGGAAATAAAAATGAAAGAAAGAAATGACAAATTAGTTAGAGTTTACACATACGGTGTTTGTCCACAACAGTATTGGGATCAATTATACACAGATAGATGCAAACCTTGCAAAAACAAATAATCAGATAATTAAATTATATAGGAGGATCATTATGAAAAATATCATGAAAAGACTTAACAGTATTGTCAAGTGGAATGACATGACAAGACCTGTCAATCAAGATTTATCACCGGAAGGATATTGGGAGAGAGTATATGCTAACAGAGAAAACATCAAATAGAAATAAATACATCAGCTTAAGCATAACAATTATAATAACATTATTCATATTCTCTATGTCTTTGTTCTCAGGAACCGAGTCAGGAGAAATGAGTTCGGGTTTAAGTGTTAATGTAAAATCGCTTCTCGATTCAGTATTTGTTAACAACACCATTCCTTTATCAACAATTCATACAATTGTTAGAAAAGGTGCTCACGTTTTTGAATACATGGTACTGGGAATCTCGTATTTCTTTACAGCTAGGGAATGGAGATTATCAATTCTAAAGGTTTTGGTTTTGGGATTATTAACAGCTACAATAGATGAACTATTACAAAATATACCTTTAGATAGAGCAGCTAGTGCAGTAGATATATTCTTATATGACTTTGGAGGATTTATACTAGGATTTGGTTTGTTGCTTTTAATTTTTAACAAGCGGACAAAGATGACAGATCTAGAAGTGTTAAATAAGCTTCAATCAAAGGAATTATCACCTAGAAAAGCATATAAATATATTTATAATAATGAAAAATATTTAAGATTTACTAACAATGCTCATTTTGTTAAGTTGAAGATCATTATACCTGACGAAAAAAAGGTAACGAAATTTTTAAGCGTTTTATTCTTTTTGCCAATACCTTTAGTTATTTTTAACATCGCTATACCATTTATTAAATTTGATGATAAAGATATGCCAATATCAAAAACTGAACTTTTAAAGATAGTAAATTCAAAAGGTGTTAAGGTAAAAGTAAACGCTCATACAAAAGAAAAAATAATAATTAAAACAATATAAAAATTAAAAGGAGACGAAAAATGAAACTAGATTTTAAAGAAGATTTAAGAAAATCAATCGAAGAGGATATCAAAAAATCATTTAACATGAAAGGTCACAAACAATCATCAAAAAAATATCCGGTAATATCAGAATGTCCTGTATGTCATCACGATCTTGAAGTTGTTCAATTAGCTTGTAGTCATTGTTCAACCGAAATCAAAGGTCAATTCACATTGTCAAAATTCAATTACTTGGATACTGAAAAACTTTACTTCATTGAAGTGTTCGTAAAGAATCGTGGAAATATCAAAGCAATAGAAAAAGAAATGGGTTATTCTTATCCTACAATTAAGAAGATGTTAGATGACGTTGTAGTTGGTTTGGGTTACCAATTAGACGGTAAAGAAGAAAAGGAAGAAAAAGAAGAAAAGGAAGATGAAACTCCTAATACATCAAGAGTGGAAATCCTAGAAAAAATAGATAAAGGTGAAATTACACCTGAAGAAGCAGCAGAACTGCTAGCGAAATTAAAATAAGGAGGAAAATAAAATGGCAAGAAATAATGATTTAAAAGCAGAAAGACTAAAAATATTGGATTTATTATCAAAAAATGTAATTAACGCTGAACAAGCAGAAAAATTATTAAACTCACTAGGAGCTAGTGAAGAAAAAGAAGAGTATCCTGTTCAAAATAAAAAGAACCAATTCAGAATGCTAAAGATCCTCGTTGATTCAGCTGATGGCGATGAAGTCAGAGTTGAATTACCAATTGAATTCGCAAAACTTTTGAAAAGCAAAAAGATTATGAAAGTTGATACAGCAGACTTTGATTTAGACATTGATGAACTTATTGGCATGATTAATTCTGGGGTTGTAGGTGAAATTGTTAATGTTAAATCAGCTGATGGAGATATAGTTAAAATTCTTGTTGAATAGAGAACATCATGGAAAACAAAGTGAATGTATTTAAAAACAAGAACTATGCATTACTGTTTTATGGAGTATTAGTTTCAAATGTAGCACACATATTATTTAATTTTGTGATGAGTCTATATGTTCTAAGAATAGCTAAGGAGGTATATGGTGAGACATATGCGCCTTTAGTTCAAGGGATATATTTGGGAGTCGCCGGATTAGTCTTATTAGTTTTTATGCCTTTTGGAGGGGTGTTGGCCGATAGGATAAATAAAGTTAGAATAATGTATTTAACGGATTATATAAGAGGCTTTGTGATACTTTCAGTAGGATTGATTATCTTTATCGATCCCAGTTCAAGTATCAAGTTAATTGCATTATTCGCAATGAATGTGATTTTGGGATTAAACTCAGCCTTTTTCAATCCAGCCAGCGGATCGCTATTGAAATTTATCGTTACTGAAGATGAGTTACCTCAAGCGTCAAGCTTGTTGCACGGGTCGATGAGTTTGCAAAATATAGCTGGTTTGATATTGGGCGGAATAATGTTTTCAGCGTTAAATATTTATGTAATCTTTTTTATAAATGGTTTAGCATATCTGATTTCGGCGGTTACTGAGATGTTTATCAAGTATAATCATAATAGTCATCGAGAAGATAAAGAAGTTAAGGTCTTTCAGGAAATTAAAAGCGGAATCAAGTATTTGTACAACTACAAGGCTATGTTCAGTTTATTGTTGATGGCTTTAACTCTTAACTTCTTTACCGTTCCAATCATAAATAATGCTTTTCCGTACTTTATAGACTATGGACTAAGCTCAGAAACCAATTATTTATTTGCTAGTTTCTTAACGGTTGAGAACTGGTATTCAGTTATTTTAATTTGTTTCTCAGTAGCAGGTATAATTATGGCGGTTATTCTCGCAAAAGCCCCAAAAAAAGAAAGCTATGGAAATGCTTTAATGGGATCCATCTTTGCTTTTGGTGTAGCAATAGCATTTATGGCTTCAGTTATGATTCTTTATTATTTAGGTTATTTATCAATAGACATAACTTTGATACTTACCGTTGTTTCTTGTCTGATTGCCGGTTTAGCTTCAACAAAATTCAATGTCCCGGTTCAAATCATTATGCAAAACAATATTGATCATAATCAACTTGGTAAAGTAGTTAGTGTATCAAATGTTATGTCTCAAGCATTAATTCCTTTTGCCTCATTAATGGCAGGATTTGTAATATCGCAATTTTCTATTATCTCTTTATATATATTATGCACAGTTGGACTTGGTATAGTTATTTTGATTTATTATAAAAAGAAAACATACGTCCAATTGTAGAAAGCCAGTTGATTCTGGCTTTTTATTTTTTAACTTACATTGTTTTCGCAAAATGTGGTATAATAAATTGAGACTTATGTGCTTTTTTATTATAGACAAGAAAGGGTAAGAAATGTCGGAGAATAATATATTTGTTGTTAGAGCAGTGGATTTAACTCACGATGGATTAGGTGTAACTAAGCTAGAAGATGGTTACACAGTTTTTGTTGAGGATTTGTTAAAGGGAGAAGCTGCTAAAATTGAAGTTATAGAAAGAAAGAAAAGTTATGGATTCGGAAAAGTTATAGAAAGACTCAACCGAAGTCCATATCGACAAGCTCCGAAATGCAAGCATTTTTTTGAATGCGGTGGTTGCGAGTTAATGCATATGGACTATGATGTTCAATCTGCTTTTAAAAAGTATCGTTTAGAGCTAATGATAAAAAAACTAGATCAAGCCGATATAATTGTGGAAGACATTATTACTATGGTAAACCCTTATCATTATCGAAATAAAGTAGAAATCAAGTTCTCTCAAGGCGAAAAGGGTATTATGGCTGGTTTCTTTAAAGCAAAGTCACATCATGTAGTAAATTTGCAAGAATGCCATATAATGCAAAAGAAATCATTTGAACTTTTAAACTTAATTAGGAATTTAGCTAATCAATTTAATGTAAAGGCCTTTAATTTAACTGATAATTCTGGAGTTTTAAAGTCAGCGGTTATTAGAGAATCAAGCAAATATAAAGAAATTTCAATTCTTTTCAATATTGCTACTGATGAAATACCACATGAAGCAGAATTTGTTGAGAGCATTATTAAGAATATTCCTGAAGTTGTCGGTATTGGCGTTTCTAAAACATTAGATGAAAGTCCTTTTTCTGATGAAGAAATCAGAGTTGTTCATGGTAGAGACTATATAAAAGATGAAATCTTAGGTAAACAGTTCGAGATTGGCTTTAGATCTTTCTTCCAAGTAAATACTTTACAAGCTGAAAGACTTTATAAAAAAGTTATTGAATTCGCCAGATTTTCCGGAAACGAAAGAGTCATTGACGCTTATAGCGGCATTGGTTCAATTGCACTTTCAATCTCAGATAAAGTTGGAAAAGTTTTCGGTGTAGAAATTATTAAGTCAGCTGTTGATGATGCAAAAAGAAATGCAAGACTAAACGGAGTAAAGAACGCTTTATTTGAATTAGGTAACATTGATAAAGTATTAGAAAAGTGGAAAGGTTTCAATTTTGATTGCATTATAATTGACCCTCCTAGAAAAGGTTGCTCAAAAGAACTTCTTAATACGATTATTAAAATGAAGTTTCCTAAAGTTATTTATATTTCGTGTAATCCAGCTACTTTAGCTAGAGATTTGGATTATTTACTAAAGAACAATTATTCAATTAACAGAATAGCTCCTGTGGATATGTTCCCTCAGACTAGTCACGTTGAGAGTGTCACATTGCTTTCTTTAAAAAAGGCATAACAAAGCCATT
>Ga0265295_1001392_pt1 | contig 42590 bp, 48 predicted proteins | sample Munlansysbiofilm_FD_192503 | JGI IMG/M metagenome (GOLD analysis project Ga0265295, IMG submission 192503) | Leachate microbial communities from a municipal landfill in Southern Ontario, Canada - Methane capture system biofilm | ecosystem: Engineered > Solid waste > Landfill > Unclassified ... | reverse complement strand
GGTTTGCATATCTAAGGTTTGCATTACTAAGGTTTGCATTACTAAGGTCTGCATTACTAAGGTTTGCATATCTAAGGTCTGCATATCTAAGGTTTGCATTACTAAGGTTTGCATTACTAAGGTCTGCATTACTAAGGTTTGCATATCTAAGGTCTGCATATCTAAGGTTTGCATTACTAAGGTTTGCATATCTAAGGTCTGTATTACTAAAGTCTGCAAACCTTAGATATGCATTACTAAGGTTTGCATTACTAAGGTTTGCATATCTAAGGTTTGCATATCTAAGGTCAACCACACTAAGGTCTAATCTTTTACCTTTTGAACTATCTTCTAACCATTCTTTATGTAAATCTAATAGTGCTTTTAAATTCTCCATAGTTATTTCCTTTTATATTTAAACTTATATCTTTTAACTGGATTTAGTAATTCTATTGTAGCTATTAAGTATCTTCCATTATTATTGACCCCAGCTATAGTCTTACCATCTTTATCTATAAAATATCCAGTATCTGTAGCCCAGCTACCAGATATACACCTATCTATAACCATTGCCTTCTCAGAACCTACACACTTTAAATGAGTAATCCTAACCCTTGCTCCAATAAATAGCTTATTCATTATTTATCCTTTTTAGTCCTTTATTTTTTATATGAGAAATTATATAGAATAATTGTGGAGAAATTGTGGATTAAATTCTAAATTTTTAAAATTTAATCAAATTTCCCTGATTACTTTATACTCCTTCTATTATTAATTTATCTACTTTATGTGCATCTATATACTCCTGATATGCTTGTATCAGTGAGTAGTCTATCTCGTGTACTAAACCAGACTTTGTGAAGTCTGGATATTTAGTTTTATATAAGCTAGCTCTTGCTGTATTCAAGTCATTCCAAACTATCTTACCCATAACCAACGACAGTCTACCCTTTGTGTATTCAGTAGCTGTTTCCGCTTTAAGTGCGCATAGTACTTTGTTATAGAAATTCCAAGGTAAACCTATCGTCCACTTAGTTGTTTTAATACCTGACGGTTCTTTAGCTACCATAACTATGAATTGTGCTATCTCAATATCTGTCCATTTATCCTGTCCACCAACATAATCCTCAAATAATCTGTTCGGTCCTGCTAGTACTCTACTAATAAGAGTTTCTCCTAATCCACCTTCTGTTTTCGACACTTGACCCATTAGCGTAGATGGGGCCTGAATATATAACTCATTATAATACTTATCCTGTTCATTAGTATATAAATAATAACAGTAATTAGCTATATCCTGTATCTCCTGTCTATATACTTTAAAATCTTTCAGCACTATACCAATCTGCTTACCTTCTTCAGGTGTTAACCTTTCACGTGGGGACCAGATAAAAAATCGTCTATCTGACTCATCTATCTTAGGTATAAAGTTTGCAGATATACTTATATTAGTTCGTCTAAAACTAAGTTCTGTACTCTTACCTTTTCTATCTAGTCTCTTAATTGTATTCGACGTTTGCTGTTTAATTATAGTATATACTTCTTTCCACTTAGCACTTTCAAATAAATCATCAAATGAAGCTAGTCTACCTTGGAATGCATCACCTGACCACTTTGCCATACTATCATTAATAGCTGTTATTGTACCTAATGGAGCTATATGCATAGGTAAAGTAGCTGTAAATGTAGTCTTACCACTACCACCAAGTTCATTTGATGGTGAAGCCAAACACATTATAGATGTAACTGCGTGGTCACTAAATAGCACATGAGCTAACCAGTGATAATAGAAATCCTCTGCATCTACTGTACCCTTCTCATCAGGTTTAAATATACCAGCTATTGCCTTAGTAAGTATATTATGTGGCTTTGTATCTATAGCTTGTAGTTGTGTCATATATTCTGTACGCTTCAAAGTGCTTAGTGTAAATGTACCATCTTCGTCATTATAACTTGTATGACTACCAAACGGATTATCTGATATCTGCACTTCAGGTACTCCATACAACCAATTATCTTTATCTAGTGTCGGATATTCTGCAGCCAAAGCTGTATTTGAAAACAACATCGTTCCATTCTTAAACCGTGGATTAAGTGTATATCTATGTATCTGCATATAACTCAAATTCCCGAAGTGATTTATCGTAGATATAAGTTTATATGTATTATTTCTACATATCGGGGCAGACTCTATATGCTTCATAAAGTCTTCTGAGAATTCTTCAACCTCAACTATAGGTAACGTTGGTAGTATACTCTTATACCAATGTGTACGTGTTTTAGATGAGTTCATATCTATATTATAATATGTAACTAGTAATTTCTCTATAAACTGGATGCAATCCTCGTGTGGAGTAAACTTATTCATAGCTATATAATATGCCATCGTATTTATAGATGTATGTCCAAACTTAGGCAACTTAGGTAATGTATCATCTATAGGTGAGTTAACTAGGTCTTTATGTGTCATACCATTTGGTACCAACATCTTAAGTAGTCTATCTCTCTGTTGTTTCGTCAATGTACTTGTGAGATAACCCTTTATAAGTTGTGACTCCTCATAATTATATCTAGGTAAATCATCTGCTTTAATACCTTTACTAGATATCTGCTTAGGTGTACAAAGACTTAATAATATATCTATCTCATTTTGAGTCAAGTCTAATATAGGTACATCAGATACTGAATACTTAGTATTAGGCAAATTATGCATATGTCCCTCAAATACTATACCATTAGTTATTATATCCACGTTAGCTATTATCTTACCTATGATACGTACTAGTGGAAAGTCTTGTGGCTTGTTTACATAACAATGAAACTTATTATCTGCTGTTGTAGTAGTTGTAAACGTCTTAGCTACTGTCGGCAACAAGTTTATAACTTTACTTATATCAGCCCCATCTATATCTATTAATAAGTAGGGAGTTTCTTCAATCCTAAACTTATACATATTATCTTTAGAATATCTATTTAAATCTAGTTTATCTGGTCTCTTTATGTCTACACCACGTTTCTTACCTTCTGCATCAAACTCCCATATACCAGCTGGACTTAGTGTAATATCTAACTCTTTAAATTTAGCTACTATGTCTTCCCTAGTCATATTAAGCCTTGTATCTATACTCTAAGTTATGTAGCGCATCTATAGTTATTTGTGTAAGTTTATCTATTTTATAATATCCATCAACTAGGTCTATATAATCTACATTTAAATCTTTAAATACAGAGTGTATTGTATTACTATCAAACTTAAATATATCTATAAACTCAACACTATCAGCCATATCTTTAGTATTAACCAACAAGCTATATTTATTTACTATCTTTACATATCTAACTATATAACAAGGTGTGTAGCTATATGTATCACTTAGTAGCTGTATTATGTGGCTTAACTTACTCTGTGACACACCCACGTAGTTAGCTATGTCTTTTTGTGTCATAGTATCTAACATCTTTAGTAAACCTAAGGCGTAGTGCTTAACACTTACTATACTTGTAAGTCTATCACCTATATTCTTTAACTCTATCAACTCAGCCTCCTGTTTAAATTTTTAAAATATTTAAAATAATATCTAATTTAATATTAAATGATTATTAAATATTTAAAAAATTTAAATCAATATTTAATATCTTAAGATTTAGCCTTAATATCTTAATGTTGTATTACTTACGAAGGCTTATTTTATAGCTAATGTCTTAATATCTTAATATTTATATATTTATATATTTATACCTAGCAAGTATAATATAAACCTAACCTATATAATATAGTTCTATACTAGTAAAAAAATTATTTTTGTTCAATAATGAGGACTATTATCAAAAAATTTTTAAGACAACATTAAGATTTTTTAAGACCGTCTTGAAAATTTTAAGACGACAGGATTAGTCGGGATAAAAAAATAATTTATTTCCACACTATATTATAGTTTGGCCCTATAATAACTGAAAATATTATCCAATATCTTGAGATATTTGACCACTTGTCTTATTGATATCTTGATGATAAATATCGATAAAATCGCTAATGTCTTAATATCTTAAAAAATATTTAATATTTAGTATAAAAAATACTCAAAATTAGGCCTATATAAATATATATATAGATATGGAAAAAACTTAAGATTTTTAAGATTTTAAGATTTAGTTCAACCTATATATTATTTTATTTCATAGATAGCTAAGAGACCAAGTGTAGAAAGACTAAATTACTATAGTTATTACTATTAAGTCATACAAGTAATGACTTAATACACATTATAGTTAAACCAATCACTATAGCTTTAAGCATCAATGTCAATAGCTTCATTTTGTCTAACCTTTTTATTTAAATTACAAGTTAATATAAATATGTCATTAGTTAAATTACTAACTACTTGTAATCCTAGTAGTAAACCTTCATAATCTTCATAGTTAGACTCAAAAGTATGAAACTTCCTATCTATTTGTCTTGTATATCTTAGATTAGTTCCTATAATAGTTATATTATGCACATTTGAACTATTTAAGCTTATAGACGCTATATATTTATTATTCTCCATCTTTACACACCTCAACAATCTCATTTTTAGTAAAATACCTAGTTCTCTTAGTTTCTAATATTTGAGCACTAACTAGACTATTTTTTCTATATTTATACCCATTAAACATAAAATAAGCTCCAACAATTATATCTTCAAACCTCATCTTATAGCTCCTTAATAGTTTAGATTTATATTATAATATTTACTAGTTTAAATATTAATATAAATATATCATAATATATCATTTAAATCAATTTTAAATAGCTTATTTAGCTTAAATATTAATTTATAATATATTTATATTAATAAATATTAAAAGGCCATATAATTAAGATTTATAGTCTTAATTATATAGGCTATTTAACTTTTAATTTCTTAAGTCTACATAGAACTCAGGTTTATTTCTCTTCATTAATAATTCTTCAGCCTTACTATTTAACTCAGTTCCTTCTAAAGTTTTACCTTCTAATAATAATTTTAATGCCTTCTCTTGTAGTTGCTTAGCATCTTTACCAGCCTTTGTCCATCTACTAATAGCGGCCTTTGAGTACCCTTTAGACTTACCATTAGACATAACCACCTCATCTTCAGTACAAAATTGGTCTAAATATCTACAATAGTGCATTTGAGAACCTAAATTCTCATCATAATAGCTAGGGTTTTGAACCTGACCTCCACCTGATTTAGGCGCAAAATTAGTCTCAATTAATACCATAACTCTCTCTTGTTCAGCTTTTGATTTAAATTGGGCCTCACTAATTATACTTTTTAATAACTCAAATGTTTGAGATTTATTCATAGCTTTATTTTTTTCCATTTCTAGTCCTTTTATTTAGTTTATCTAGTGATTGAACACTATAGAGACATTAAATTTAATATCTCTAACTATTCAATTATTAAAATCTTTAATTATTTTAATTAACTTTTCATTTGAGTAATTAACTCCGTGTACATATCTTAGTTTAATACTATATATTCCATCCTCATCAGGTTCATTTTCATAAAAAGAAAATATAGTTATATCATTTCTACTATCTTCTAGAATTGAATATTCAATTCCATCTACTTCTATAACTTTAGTCATTTTCTAGTCCTTTGTTTTATATACGAGAATTATATAGAACAATTGTGGGGTAATCGTGTAATGGAAAAATTTATTTTGCTAAGTTTCAGAATTTATATAAATTTATATTATAGCTATAAATTTATTAAAAATTTTAAAATTTAAGCTAAAACTAATAAATATTATGGTAATCGCGCGTCAATATTAATACACGTGTGCGCGTATATCATAATTATTATTAAATTTAGCTTAAATACATATTGATAATAAATATCAATATTTAATAATCGATAGTCAATATCAATATGTAGTTGAGTGATTAAGTCGACTTAATAGTTGAGTACTTTATAGTTGAATAATTTAGTAGACTTTAATAGCTTGGTATTTGTATATTTCTATTACTACATAGTTTTATAGGCCCACACCGGGTAGGTAGGTACCAGGCCGCTTGTATTTGCTTTATGTATAAAACTTTTATGCACGGCCCAATTTTTCAACCTAATATAGGTTAAATCTATACTATACTATACTAAAGATACAAAACTACCAAGATACAAAACTACCAAGATACAAAACTACCAAGATACAAAACTACCAAGATACAAAACTACCAAGTAAACCAAAGCCACTCTCATCAACTACACCTTCCATAACAAAACATAATATAGTTTAGATTTATATTATAAACACTCTAAGCTGTATTTAATAGTTTATTGGATATAATAGCTAAAAAACTAAGGCTTAACTATGAATCAAATAATGATTAACCAAGTAAAGATTGAATTTGAAACGTCAGAATTAACACTAGATGAACTATGTAGTAAATATAATTGTACTACTAAAGACCTTAAAGGGTCAAATAGATGGAAGAAAAACCTATTAAAACCTAAAACTAAGTATGAAAAGAAAGCACACCTAAATACTCATATTGATATAGTTGCAAGTGCAGATGAAATAGTTACTAATAATGACTTATTAGTTGGTCCAGACCCAGACCCAGAAAGTTTGATGGATGCTAAAATAACACATGAGCTTACAGATGAGCTTAGGACTGAACTAATACTTAAAGCGTCACAGGATATGATAGCAGGAGAGCAGCCACAACTCCCTAAGGATATGAAAGATGGTTTTGATGGACTAAGGAGGCTTGATACAACTCTACAAGATCAAGCACAGAAGTTAATTAAGAGAGTAGATACTGCTTTGGATGCTATAGATGATACTGATACGAAGAGTCTGAGAGACCTGGCGGCTATACACACAGGGATAAGAGATAGCTACTTTAATAGTAAGAATACTATGGTATCTATAATTAATGGGGGTGTAACACAAAACAATAACCAGATAAACAACTTGGTTACATTCCTTGCGGGGGTAGAAAGTGACTGCTAAATTGGACAATAGCTTACTTGATAATTTAAAGTCGAAATTTTGGAGGCTTAATAACTTATATTGGATTAGAGATAAAGATGGTAAAGAAATTAAACTGAAATTAAATAAAGCTCAGATAATAGTTTTTACTAAATATAAACATAATAAAAAGATAATATTAAAGTCACGACAGAGAGGTATATCTACTGGATATGCTATATATCAGCTTGATGAGGGTATATTTAGACCAGGTACACAGGCGGGGGTACAGTCATATGGTAAAGATGAGGCAGAAAAGCTTAAGATGAAAATAGATTTAGCTTGGGATAGATTAGATAGTAGAATAAAAGCTGCACTAAATCTATGCACAAGTAAAGATAATACACAGATGATAGAGTTTTCGAATGGGTCTACTCTAAAGATAGGAAACTTTAGGGGAGATACACTACAGATGCTTCATGTATCTGAGCTTGGTAAAATAGCTAAGAAATTTCCAGAAAAAGCTAGAGAGTTAAAAACAGGAGCATTTCAGTCTGTTTCAGTAAATAATAAAATAACTATAGAATCAACTGCAGAAGGTAGGTCTGGATTATTTTATGAGATGTGGATTAAAGCAGTAGCTAAAGAAAAAACTGGTATGCCACTAACACCTCTAGATTTTCAGCCAATATTTCTTAGCTGGATAGATGATGAGGATTGTAGATTAGATATACCTGTTAAAATATCTGGGGAACATCAGAAATATTTTAATAGCTTAGAAAAACAGCTTGGTGTAAATATACCTAATGAAGCAAGATGGTGGTGGGTAGCTAAGTATGAAGAGCTTGGATTTGATATATACCAAGAGTATCCAGCAACACCTGAAGAAGCATTTGCCCAATCAGTTGAAGGTACATACTATAAGAATGAGTATGAGAATCTTAAGTTAATTACTAATGCATATAGACCTGAATTACTAGTTAATATGTCTTTTGACTTAGGTATGAATGACACATTCTCAATAGGTTTTGTTCAAAATTGGATAGATAAAGGTATAAAGAAGAGCAGAATTATAGGATATTATGAAAATAATGGGCAAGGACTACAACATTATAAAGATGTATTAGATTATATATCTATAGATAAAGGTTGGACTTTTGATATTACATATGTTCCACATGATATAGCTGTTACTGAATTAATAGCTGGTAAATCACGATGGCAAGCACTACTTGACCTTGGATTTAATCCAGTATTAGTTCCTAGACATAGAGTTCAGGATGGTATACAAGCAACACGTGAATTTTTAAAAGATGTAGAGATAGATGCTGAAGAAGCTATAGACATTATAGATGCTATTCAGAACTATAGAAAGAAATTTGATGAAAAACTAGGTGTATATTTAGATACTCCACTACATGATAAGTACTCCCATCCAGCAGATATGCTAAGGTATATGGCTATGGGCTTAAAAAATAGTTTTCCAACTAGGTTCTATGTTAGGGATTTAGAAAGTGATGACTATGAGATAGCTGAAATTTCAGGTTTTGATGTATAAATTTAACTTATAAGTAAAATTTAAGCTAAATTTAATATTAGATATGTTAAAATATATAATTATATTAAAATAAAGGAAATTAAATGGGTATTCCAGAAACTACTGACACCCCAGAATCAAATCAACAAGTTGATTTTGAGAAAAGGTTTAAAGATACACAAGCATATGCTACAAAAATAGCACAAGAGAAAGCTGATTTAAGTAAAACAGTAACTGAACTTCAAGCTGAAGTTTCAGTATTAAGAGAAGCAGCGAAACCTTCTTTAGTTATTGATGAGAAAATGCAAAGTGAATTAGATGACCTTAAGTTTTCTAATCCAGATGCTTGGAGAGCTAAAATGAATGAGCTTGAAAATAGTGCACACCAAACATTTAATGCTAAATTAAATGAGGCTAAACAAGTTAGTTCTCAGCAAATGGAATTACAAAGAAGAGCTAATGTCTTGCAACAATTCCAAACTGACCATCCTGATGTAGTATTTACTGACGAGTTACTACAACTAGATATTCCTCAGAGAATTATTAAAGAATTAGAGAATGGTAAAGTTACTTATGAAGAGTTTTTGAACAATGTTTATAACTATGTTAAAACTCCAAAGGTAATAGGTTCAAATAATAGTACTATGGACCAACCAAACTTAAGTACTGTAGGTGGAGATGATACTCCAACTAAAGATAATTCAAAAAATATAAAACAAACATATGAAAGTATGGAATTTTAAAGGAGATAAAGTATGGCAGCATCTGGTACAGGTGTAGTTGATTATAACTCACCGTTAATTAGAAGTAAGTGGATGGCAGAAGGTTTAGTTGGAACAGCACCTAAATCATTCTGGGCACCATATATTGGTAAAACATCAAATAGTATTATTATGCAAAAGAATGACATTACAGCAGATAAATCTGGTAAAAATGTAATCTTTGATTTTGATGGATACTTAGTAAAAGGTCCTGTTAAAGGTAAAGAAACTGCATTTGGTAAAGGAGAAGAGAAAAGAAAATTCTCAGATTCATTAACAATTGAAAGATATAGATTCCCTGTTGATAATGGAGATGCATTTGACGGTATAGCTATTGGAAACTTAGCAATTACTCAACATCAAGATTCAAGAAAAAAATTAGCTGATAAATGGGTTAAATTTAAAGACCAAGCTATCTTTGATGCAGCACAACAACAAGTTACTCATGTTATTAGAAGTGCAACATTTGGTTTTGATGATTTCTTAAACATTGAAACAATTGTTAAGACTGGTAATGGTTACTCAGTTGGTGGAAGAAGAATGCCTTTACAACCTTTCTATACTGTAGATATGAAACCAGTATGGTTAATGGTAATTGATGCAAATATGAAGAAAAAATTACTTGGTTCTACAGGAGCACAAGCAATCTTTAAAGATGCTGATGTTAGAGGTAATGAAAATAGACTATTCAAAGGTGTAATTGGTAAAATTGGTAACTTTGTAGTAGTTGAAGCAGAAACATTCTTTGGAGTTCAATCAGGTGATATTATAGTTGACTTATATTCAGCTATGAATAATGTTGCTGAATTACAGGGAGCAGGATTAAGAAATTATGTTGATGATGGAACTACTGAATATGCACCAGTTAAATGGACAGGAGATAAAGGATTCTATGAAGAAACTGGTAACTTATATTCAAGAGGTTTAATCTTAGGTGCTGGAGCAATGCAACAAGCATTTGGTAGAATGCCAGATTATAAATATCAAGAGTCTGAAGACTTTGGAATTAAATCTGAGTCATTATTAGAAGTATGGTGTAACACTAGAACTACTTCATTAACTGTAGAAAATGTAGATTATGATACAGGTATTGGGGGTATTTCAAATGGGTCTATTGCTATAGACATTAAAATATAAGGAGTTAAGTTATGGCAGCTGCAAATATTAAAAGAAATGCTAAATTTGATCAAAAAAGAGAAGTTAGTGTTGGTGTATATGACTTATTATACACTGATATAGCTGGTGAAGGTAGTATTATAGCTACTTTTCCTGCTAATGTACTAATTACTAAAGTAACTGTAATTGAAACTGATACAGTAAATGCTGGAGCAACATTCGATCTTTTAGCTGGGACTACAGTAATTGTATATGAAGGGGCATTAGATACTAATAATGTTGCTACATTGTCTTTAGTTGATTTAGATTTATCTAAAGATATTATAATTAGAGAAGGAGAAGGGGCAGTAGCACCTACTCAAGGAAGTGTTAAATTCATAATTGAATATGTAGAATATACAAAAACAAATGGTGAATATACACAATCATAATAACTAGAAATAGTTAAGCTCTCTATAGTAGTAAGCTTATAGAGCTCTCTAACTAGAGGGCTCAATTAAGTTTATAAGGAATTAATATGAGTAGAATTACTGATATGATGGATAATATACGAATAGACTTAGGAGATAGTACAGCACAAAGGTATACAGATGTTATACTTGAAAGACATATAAATAGAGCTATATCTGATTTTGTAATAGCTACGAAATGTCTAAGAGAACGTATATACCTTGAGCTAAATTCCTCAAGTTCTATTTATGATTTACGAAATTACGCTATAGATTTTATTAGAGTTGAATACCTAGATAAAACTATTTTAGCAAAAAGTTATGAAGAATTAGATATTATATCTGATACTTGGCAATCAGATACTGGGGAAAAGGTAGAATATGTAACGTTTGACCATTTAAGTAAAGGTATGATTAGGGTATATCCTATAGTTACTGGAAGCGTAGATATAATAACACAACCTAATTTATATGGAGGATTAATAGATATAACTATTGATGAAAGTACATATCAAATACCGAGCATAAATGATGTTGAACAAAATATAAATCAATACTTAGTATGTTACATAGTTAAAAAACCTAATACAATTACTAAAAATACTATAGATGATGATTTAGAATTAAGTATTATATATGATAAAGCAATAGAAACTTACGTAACGAGTTTATGTTTAAGAAGTGATACAGATGCACAAAATAGAAGTTATGCTAATGAACAATTACAGATATATAATAACTATGTTGCAGAGTGTATAACAGAGCAAAGTTTAGACAATAATAAATTACAAGATAGAGTTATAAAATATAGAGGAGCTTTTGATGCCTAAAGAAATAATTATTAATAGACAAAAGTTAGGTATAGAAGATTTAGCTTTTGGTACTGGAACTGAAACACAAACTAGAGGTGGACAAAGTGTAGAAATTACACTTATAAATGCAGCAAATTTGCCTTTTAATGAAACTCAAACTCTATTTGACTGGGTAAAAACATCTGGTTTAGAAGATATAAAGGCAGCTTTACCTCAAATTACAGCAGTGTATAATCAACTTGATTACTTAGCTACATTAGGACCAATAGCTACTGATATAACTGATGCAGTTAATGCATATTTAGGTATGACAGTTACATATAGTTTTGTTCCTTATGGAACACCTGGTAGTGTAACTTATAACCCAACTACTGGAGTTATGAATTTTGTAATACAGGCTGGGCCACAAGGATTAAAAGGTGATACTGGGGATATTGGACCACAAGGATTAAAAGGCGACACTGGACTACAAGGATTAAAAGGTGATACTGGACCTCAAGGATTAACTGGACTACAAGGATTAAAAGGGGACACTGGACCTCAAGGATTAACTGGGGATACTGGACCTCAAGGACCACAAGGATTAAAAGGCGACACTGGGGATACTGGACCTCAAGGACCACAAGGATTAAAAGGCGACACTGGAGATACTGGACCTCAAGGACCACAAGGATTAAAAGGCGACACTGGATATTCAGTAGACCATATAGCTAGAACGTCTGGTACAGGAGCCGCAGGAACTATTGATACATACACAGCTTATGCAGATTTTGCTGAGACACTACCATTAGGGTCTTTTGATGTGTATAATGGAGTAGATGGAATAGGGGTAGGTGATATGCTTAAGTCCTTTTATGATACTAATAATGATGGTAAGGTAGATAATGCTGAAAATGCAGATACTGTAAATGGATTAACTGTTGAAACAGCGGTGCCTGTAAGTGCAATATTTACTGATACAGTAATCTCATTAGTAGATACCTTAACAAGCACAAGTACAACAGAAGCTTTAACTGCTAATCAAGGTAAAGTTTTAAACGGTTTAGTAGATGCTAAACTAGATACCACAAATCCATCAATCATAGGAAGTATAACAGAACAGGTTTATAACCTAACTGGAACAGAAATAAATCCAGTAAATGGAACAATACAATATAAAACAGTTAGTACAAATACAACTTTTACAGAAGCCTTAATAGCTGGGCAAAGTGTATTATTAAGACTGATTGATGCGGATAGTTACACTATATCATTTCCAACTATTACTTGGGTAGGATCAGCTGCACCTGAATTAACAGCAAATTGTGCAATAGTAATATGGAAAGAACAAACAACGCTTTACGGTGCTTATGTAGGGACTTTAGTATGATAACTTTAGCTGAAAAATTATTACTAGCGACAAATAAAAAAGTAAAAGGAGCGGTTGAGTTTGTAAGTTCAACGGCTATGAAGATAACTCCCAAATATACAAATACTGGAGTTACTTTACAATATAGTCTAGATGGTTCAACTTGGACTACTATTGCAACAGGTGCAACAACTCCTATTGCTAATGTTATTTATTTTAGGGGTAGTGCAACGGGGACTAAATCATTATTTACTTCAAATTCAACTAGCAACGCTTGGACTTTTTCAGGTGCGAGAAACTTGGAATGTAATGGCAAGTTAGATAGATTGCTGCAAGACGCTTTAGGCGATGATGCTGATATTTTAACTATTGGTAACTATTGTTTTAACTATATGTTCTATAATCAAACTTCACTAATCAGTGTAGACGATGATTGCTTGCCAGCAACAACATTGGCTACTAGTTATTATTATATGTTCTATGGTTGTACAAGCTTAACAACAGCCCCATCATTACCTGCAACAACATTGGCTACTAGTTGTTATTACAGTATGTTCTATGGTTGTACAAGCTTAACAACAGCCCCATCATTACCTGCAACAACATTGGCTACTAGTTGTTATGGACTAATGTTCAGGGGTTGTACAAGCTTAACAACAGCCCCATCATTACCTGCAACAACATTGGCTGATAATTGTTATGAACAAATGTTCAATGGTTGTACAAACTTAACGACAGCCCCATCATTGCCAGCAACAACATTGGCTACTTATTGTTATTATTATATGTTCAATGGTTGTGCAAAAATAAGATTATCAACAACAATGACGGGAATTTATGATACAGCTTACAGAATACCAACAACTGGAACGGGTACAACAGCGACGAATGCTTTAACAAATATGTTCGCAGCAACTGGTGGAACATTCACAGGGACCCCATCAATAAACACAACATATTACATAGAAAACACACCAGTATAAAGGATAAAAATGTATTACAATATAGAAGAAAAAAAGAAGATAAACAACAACATAGAGTTTAGGGAGTTATTCCCTAACATTGTATTTCCTAAAATCTTAACAGATGAGATAATGGAAGAGTATGGATATAAAAAGGTGGTTATAAATCAAGTTACACCAACAATATTTACTAAGGTTGTTGATAGTGAAATTGAAGTGATAAATGGAATACCAACTATAAATCAAACTTTAGAATATAAGCCTATTTATGAATGTAAAGAAATAGCATTAAATACTATTAAGACAAAAAGAGAAGAAAGTATTTGTGAACCTATAAACAATATTCAGGTATCTACTTCACAAGATAGGGAAAATATACAAGGTGCTATAAATAAATTTCAGCTTATAACAGAAGCTTTAAATACTTCAACTATTAAATGGACTATGGCTGACAATACAGAAAGTGATTTAACACTTATAGATTTACAAAATATACTTGATAGGTATATATTAAGACAAGCCCAAGTTTTTGCTATATATCAAAGGTTAAAAGCACAAATTGAAGCTTGTACAATAATAGAAGAATTAGAAGCAATAGAGATTTAATATAAATATCATGGGGTAGGAAGTAATGCCACCTGCGTTTGTACCTATATTTATATTTAATATTGAGTTTGTAATAGAGGAGAAAAACTCCTCTATTTTAAAGAGGAAAGAATTTGAAACCTATAGAAGTGGAGTTTTTAAATACTCCAAAAGTTACTCCTATACCAAAATACAAAAGATGTTGGTTGTCATTATTTTTATTGAATTGTTTAGTTCCAAACTATAAACTTGAAGAAGATATGCAAGTAAAAATAACTTTTGATAATAATCAAAGTTTTTTGTTGATTATTAAAAAAGGTTATGAATGTGATTTAGCTTCAATTCCTAGATTGGCTTGGGGAATTTATCCCCCTGATGGGAATTACAGATATATTGCAATAGTTCACGATATTTTATATCAAAGTGAAAGTTTTACAAGATTGATAAATGACCAAATATTAAGATTGGGAATGCATAAACAAGTACCAAATGATGTAAGAGATACATTCTATAAATCTGTAAGAGTTGGTGGTGGTTTTGTTTATATGGGGCATACAAAAGAGAGTATAAAAGAATCAAATAAATATTTTATTTTAGGAGAAATAGCATGAAAAAATTAGTTTTAGGAAGTTTGATTTTAGGAAGTTTAGTTTTAGGTGGTTGTGTTGCAAAAAATGAAAACAATGAAGTAATAGGCTTAAAAGGTGCTATTACAGGAGCTGTTTATAAGCCTGAAATTATTGTAGATGTTTATGAGGTAGTTGTAAAGGGTGTAAGCACTTTTATGACAAAAGAGCAAATAGAAGCTACTAAGTTAGATAAATTAGATGCTGTTATTAGATATGTATATAGTGTAACAAAAGAGGGAAACAAAGTAGTAAGAGAAAATGCAGAGTTGAACTTAAACAGCAATACATCTTTTTAGTATGTAGGGGGTAAAAGATGCCTATTAAAGAAACAGCAACAATAACAGTATTAAGCCCAAATGCTTTGATTATGAATGCTTTATATATCCCATTTGTTTATTTTTTAAATAAGTTTGGTGATTTAGTAGTTATATTAATATTTTTTATGTTCCTAGATTTTATAACTGGATTTATGAAAAGTAGAAAAATTTGTACACCAATAAATCGATATAAATTTGAAATTGGACTTTATACTAAATTTTTTACTTTACTTTTTATATTCTCGTTTTCTTTAGTTGTAAAAGCAACAGGATATAAAGATATTGATGCCTTAATAGGTGGACTTCTAACATTGTTTATTGTTGCAGAATTTTACTCTATTTTAGGGAATGGCTATACATTAAGAACTGGAAAAATATTGCAGGATAAAGATTTTTTCTCTTTTGCACTTTTGGCAATACGAAGTAAAGCAGAAGAGGAAATAAGTAAGAAGATAGATAAAAGAGGAGATAAGAACAATGGCAAAATTTGAAGAAAGTATGAAGTTATTGGAGTTTTTAGAGTTCTCAAATCAAGATTCTAAATTGCTTCATCAAAATAAAAATGAAACTGGATTAACTTTTTATGGTATTTATGAAAAATGGAATAAAGACTGGAAAGGTTGGGTAATAATCAAAAAACAATTATCCATAACTCCTAATATAAAAATAGCTTCAAAAGTTTTAGCAAAAAATTTAGAACTTAAAAATTTAGCTTATGAAAGAATCAAATCTAACTATTGGGATAAAGCAAAATTAGACAAAGTAAATTCGCAAAAAATAGCAGATGAAATATTTATTTTTGGATTTAATGTTGGTATGCCTATTGCAATAAAAAAAGCTCAAAACCTTGTTGGTGCTGTTAGTGATGGGATTGTAGGTAAGAATACACTAAAAGCATTTAATAGTTTCAATGAACATAGATTTGATATTGAATTTGATGAAATTGAGAAAAAATATTATGATGAAGTAATTAGAAAAAAACCTTACTTATCTCCAAATCATGATGGTTGGTATGTAAGAGCGGTTTATGCATTCAATGAAACTTCATCAGATATTGCAATAGCTTAGGGGTAAATATGGTTATAGCAGATTTTTCAGGTGGTAAGTCTTCTAGACTTTCACCTAATTTAATTGGATTAAATGAAGCAACTATATGTGAGAATGTAGACTTAACTGCAGGTACACTTAAACCACTAAAAGGTAATAAAGCTACTAATAATACTATTTCGCTTGATACGCCTAATTTTACCTACTTTAAAGGAAATTATATAGCTAGAGGTAGTGGTTCAACTTTTGTAGAATTTAACGATTCTTTATATATAGCTGATGCTGTTAATACAATAGTTAAAACTACAGATGGAATAAATTTCTATGAACTAGGTTTAAATTCACCTAGTTCTATATTAAGTGGTACAAGTTCATTTTCTGTTACATTTTCTTTATCTGAAAGTTCAGGTGGTGATGTAGTATTTACTGCTGATACTTATGACTATTTAGTTCAATATAAAACAACTGCAGGGGCTATTAGTTATGAGGAAAAGTCAATAACTGTTTCTACTGGAGCAACTAGTATTACACTTAATATCTCTAGTATGACTAATTTAGATGAAGTATCGCTTTATAGAAAATATGAGTCAAAATATAGATTTATTGGAAGTACTAAAACTATTCCATCAATTGTAGATTCTATATTTGATATTAGTACTAATAGTATAACTACTCCATATGAGGAATTACTTGGTTCTAGACAGTATGTATATACATACTATTCTAGTATAACTAATATAGAATCAGCCCCATCAGGTTACTCAGATGATATAAATTTAGATACTAATGAAGTAACTATAACTGGATTTGTTCCTTCTTCTGATGGAACTGTTGATATGATTAGACTTTATAGATTAGGTGGAACTCTAACTAATTTGTATTTAGTAGCTGAGATTCCAGTTAATTCTACTTCATATTTAGATGTACTATCTGATATTGATGTTCTTAATAATGATACTCCTTTAGAAACGCAAGGGTTTATAAAACCAAAAGATGGACTAAGATTTTTAACTGAATATAATGCAGCTTTATTTGCTACAGTAGACAGTACATTGTACTTCTCTAATCCTGGTTTAGTAGATAATTGGACTGAATTTAATTATATAGTTTTTCCAGAGCATATTACAGGTCTTGGAGCTACACAAAATGGATTATTAATATTCTCAAGAAATAAAACTTGGATTTTAACTGGTTCAGATTTAACTACCTATAGTAAATTTTTATTAAATGGTAGTCAAGGATGTATAACACACTCTACTATAGCTTATGTAGATAACTATTTACTATGGCAAAGCTTAGATGGTATATGTAGTTCAACTGGTAGTAATATAGAACTTATTTCTTGGCCTAAATTAGGTAAAGTATCAGTAAACCCAATAACCGCAGAAGTATATGAATCTCAGTACTTTTTATTCCACACTGATGGAGTTATAGTTGTAGACTTTAGAGCTGGAGTTAAATTTTTTACTTTAGATTTAATAATTAGAGGAGCTTATTATAATCCTACTTTTGATAAATTATATATATTAAAAAGTGGAGATATAGGTATGTATGAATATAATACTAGTAATACATTATTAGACTATACTTATAGAACAGGTTGGTTATCAGATAATGGAATAACTAATTATAAAACTTATAAAGATATTTATATTCAAAGTAAAGGGTCAGGTGAAATAGATTTATATCTAGATGGAAATTTAGTAGTTACTAGGCAAGTAGTTGATGGGTTTAATACTATTAGATACCCTCAAGGAGATACAAAAGGTTATTATGCTGAATTTGAACTTAGAGGGTCTAATGAGATAATTGAAATTTATTTTATTACTGAAGGAAGGCAAAATGGCAAATAACTTTATAGTTCCTAATAATATAGAGGACCCAGTTGTTCTACGTAGATTTTTAACTACTTTAACTGGTTCAATTGGAAATAATGTATTTCTTAGTGGTACAGAGGAAGCAAAGAGTGCAGCATTTGTACAACTTATGCAAAATAGTTCTAATACAGTACTTAAAGATTTCTTTGATTTAGTTTCAACTCTAAATGAACTAAGGTCAAATATTTTAACCTATGTAGAGGATGAATTAGAAACTGTTATTAAACAACAAAAGGAAGATGTAGCTGTAGTAGCTGAACAGTTTGGTACATTTTATGAACAAGCACTTGCTGCTTCATGGTATGGATTAACAGTTAAAGCAGGTGGAGCAGTAGCTGGTTTAGAAATAGGTAGTTTAGACCCAGATGTTACTACTCCTGGAGATGAGTCAAGTTATTTTAGAGTTGTAGCTGATAATTTTGTTGTTGGTAGAGCATATGAGGATTTAACTCCTTCTGAAAAAGCATATTTAGCAGCTAATAATTTACCCTCATTTGGGACAGTATATAATACTGGTACTAAACAGCCTATACCAGCAATAGCTATTACTTGGGATGGAGCACAGTATAAACACTATTTTAATGGTATAGTTAATTTTACAAATGTATCAGGAGTTCCAGTAATAAATCAAACATTTGTCCAAAGCAATACTCCAACTGGTACTTTGTACTCAGGTGATACTTGGATAGATAGTGATGATGGGAATAAAGTATACACTTATAATGGTTCTACATGGGTACTATCTGGTGCTAGAACTTTTTCTCAAACTACTATGCCTACTGCAGGAATGAAAGAAGGAGATATTTGGTTAAATACATCAAGTGGAGTAAATAGAACATATAGGTATAATGGTAGTTCTTGGGTAGACACAACGGTAGATGCTGCAGCAGTAGTTAATACTGGGTCTACTACTATTAATGGAGGTAAGATAACTACTGGTACTATAGAGGCTAGTAAAATATCTACATATAATCTTACTGCTACAAATGCATCTATAGCTAATGGTATGATAACTAATGCTATGATAGCAGATGCTGCCATTACTAATGCTAAAATAGGTACTGCTGCTATTACTAATGCTAAGATACAAGATGCATCTATTACAACAGCAAAGATACAAGACTTAAGTGTTAGTACATTAAAAATTCAAGATGAAGCTATTATAGTTCCTAGATATGCTGAAGGTTCAGGTAGTTCTTCTGGTATATCTATAGTATATACACCCTCTATTTCACATACTATTTATGTAATGCTAAATTTACCTAGGGGTTTAGATGGATATACTTGTAGATTTAAAATAAATGGCTCTACTATTATATCAGATAGTGAGCCTAATATTGGATATCCCTCTTTTAGTAGAAATATAGCATATAGTGTTATAGCTGGTAATACTTATATATTAAATTTTACAGCATCAAGTACTGATAATAATAATAGTAACCCATACTACCCATATATTCAAATGTTAATGTTAGGAATTAAAAAATGAAAAGATATTTATTATACAATAATAATGGAGTAATTACCCAATTAGTACAGTGTTTAGAGGAAGAGATTGGATTTTATAATAGTGCCTATATAGAAACAGACTTAACTGAACTAGATTGGCATAATAAAGATTATATAGTTATTGATGGAGTATTAGTTGTAGAGGATAAAATTAGTGTTAGATATAAATTAGCTAAACTTAATAAAGAGTATGAGGAAGCTATGTCTAACTTAACTATTGGTATTCCAGTTAGTGAACAGAAAACTTGGACTGAACAAAAAAATGAAGCCCAAGCATGGTTAAATGATAATACTATAGCTACTCCATTACTTGATTCTATTTTATTAAGTAGAGGAGATACTAAAGAGTATTTAGTTAGTAAAATTATTGAGAAATCTAATTTATACACTGAAGCTATAGGTAGATTAACTGGTGAAAGACAGAAAAAAGAGAAACAAATTTTAGGCATTTAATCTTAATTTAATATTAAATTAGATATAATTTAATAAAATATTAAGGTTTAAATTATGAAAATTAAACTAAATTGTTCCTTAGATGAAATGATAAAAGAATATCTAAAATCTACTAATAAAGTATCTTTAGATAAAGAAGTAAAAATATTATATGAAGAAGATAAAGGTTTTGTTACATATATACATACTGGTGATACATTAATGGTTCCAGATGTATATGGTAATGGTTTATATTGGTTAGTTAAAATGGAAGAGTTAGCTAAATCTTTACACTGTACTAGACTTCTTGGAGGTACAACTCGTAATGTAAAAGCTTATAATAAAATGTTTGGAACTAAAATTATAGGATATATTCTTGAAAAGGAGATAGTATGGGGATAGGTGCAGCAATAGCAGGTTCTGCTGTTATAGGGGCTATATCAGGTAGTAAATCTGCTTCTAGTGCAAGTAAAGCTGCAAAGGCTCAAACTGCAGCAGCAAAGGATGCAGCAGAATTACAGTATGAAACTAGTATGGCTCAATTAGAGTTCCAGCAACAACAATATGCTGATTGGGAAGGTATTTTTGGACCTATACAACAAAACTTAAAGAACTATTATCAGAATTTAAATCCTGATATATATGCATCACTAGGTATTCAAAATATAGAACAACAATATTTACAAAGTAGACAAAATCTAGATACAGCACTAGCTAAAAGAGGTATTACAAATAGTGGAGCAACCGTAGCTGGTTTAACACAATTAGAATCAGCAAGAATGTTAGGTAAAGCAGAAGCAGTAACTAATGCTCCAAGTCAAGTAGCTGCACAACAAGCAAACTTCTTAAGTATTGGTATGGGACAACAAGCACAGTTACAAGCTGGAATTAGTAATGCTTATTCTAATCAGATGAATTTATTAGGACAGCAATCTACTAATGCTTTAAATCAAGCTAATACTTATACACAACAAGCTGCAGCAGGGTATGCTGGTATAGGTAGTTCTATAGGTCAAGGTGTTAATAGTTATATGATGTATAATGCATTAAATCCATCTTCTTCAGTATTAGCTAATGCTGGGGGAGCAGGTAGTTGGACAACACAATCAGGTCAATGGGTAGGAGTATAATATGGCAGGTGAATATGGTATAGCTCAAGGTATAACTCAAGGTTTACAATATGTAAATCAAGGTATGATGCAAGTTGAGAGTATTAAAAATAGTAGAGAGCAATTAAGACAAGCTGCTGAACGAAATCAAATACAGATGCAAACTGCTAAAGTGCAACAAGATACAGCTAATGTACAATTACAAGCTATGCAGTTTAAATTACAACAAATGGAACAATCTAAAGCTAAAGAAGATGCATTTAATGCATTTAATGCTTATGAAGAAACTGGAGATGTTAAGTACTTAAATTTAGTTAAAGAAAAGAATCCATTATTAAAACAAATGTTAGATAATGCTGGTACTGTTTCTATTCATGGAATAAATGAATTTAGTACTGAAAAATTAAATGAAATTGGATATAAACCTGGGGTTCAATCTAAGCCTATAGTTATTACTAAAGCTGATGGGGCTCAAAGTATAGAAGACTTAACTGGTATGTATATTACTAGTGGGTACTTAAAAGAAATGAGAAAAGATAAACTTGAAAATTTAATGATGACTATTCAAGAGAATAAGGCTAAATCTTTACAAGCTGAAGCAGAAGTAGATACTTATAAAGGTGAATTAACTTCAACTATTATGCAAGATTTAAAAGCTCAAGTTGATGCTGGAACTATAACAGCTGAAGAAGCTTGGAAACAATTGAATAGTAAAGGTAAATCTGGTAGTTCTGAGATAAAACCATTTGATATTCAAACAGCTGAATACTTTGGTAATTTAAAAACTAAAATTGATAATGGAGCAGCTACACCTGAAGAAACTGCTACTTATAATAGTTGGTTAACTAAAGAAGGTGGTTCAGCAGTTGCAGCTAATGAGAAAATATCTACAGATGTTAGTAAGTTACAAAAAGATGGTATAGATTTACAAGACCCTGACTTTAATTTAGATTCAGTACCTGAAGATAAAAAAGTAAAAGTAAATACAGCTATTAGAGATTTAGAAAATACACCTGGTGGTAAGAAGTTAGTTAATAATATAAGTAAGAAGTTAGGGGATGGACTTGGAGCTGTGCAGTCTACAGCTACTAAATTATCTGATTTAGCTACTCAGAAAAATGTTCAAACTGCAGTTGTTAAAAATCAAATAGATGCAGTTAAACAATATATACCTGAAGGTCTTCAAAATATAGATGAATCAGATTTAAAAGATATAGAATTTAGACAAGCATTCTTATCTGTAACAGCTACAATGTTAAAAATGCAATCTGGATTAACTGTATCTGAAGCTGAAGCACAAAGATTTGCTGGAAGTATGGGAACTTTAAATAAAAATACTAAAGTTAATATGTCAGGTTTAAAAAATAAATTAGATGAGGTTATAGGTGACTATGAAGCTAATAGATATTTAGAACCAACACTATATAATGCTAAGTATAGAGCTCCTATAGATGGTATTAAACAAGTAAGTTCTCAAATAGACTCATACTTAGGTAAATCCACTACGCAATATGCAGCTGGAACTATAGCTAAGAATCCTAAAACAGGTGAGACACTTATATTTAATGGTAAAGAGTGGGTTAAACAATGAAAACTGATTTAGAAACGCTTAAAGACTCATTTCAATTAGGACATGATGCATATTATGATTCTAGAGTAGAAGCATTAGATGTTATGGATAAATATCATAATAGACATTATACTAATGAACAATTAGCTGTTTTAGAAACTAGAGGTCAACCTGCTGAAACTTTTAATATTATTAAGATGTTTGGTAGGATGTTATTAGGTTACTATTCTACAGTAATTAATACTATTAAAGTAAATCCTAGCCAAGTTGATGATATACAAACTGCAGCTATTCTACATGATTTAGTTAATCAAACCTTCAGAGTAAATAACTTTGTATCTGAGGGTGATAAAATTAAACTAGATGGTATTCTTACTGGTTTAATGTGTAGTTATGTTAATGTATCTAAAACAGGTGAAAAAGATGAGTTTGGTAGGGATAAGTATAAAATAGATATAAGTCATATACCCGCTTTAGAATTAGTTCTTGACCCTATGAGTAGATTAGATGACTATTCAGACGCTAGATATATACATAGATTTAAGTGGATGCCAGCAGATGAACTAGCTAATCAGTTTGGTAAGAAATATTTAGATGTACTTCAAGCATATGATAATCATACTAACATAACTGAGTCTGAGTTTGAATATACTTATAATGTTAGATTTCAAGGAAGATATAAACAGTTTGATAACTATCTAGTAGTCCATACAATTATTAAAGATGATAAAAATAAATGGTGGTCTATATTCTGGTCTGGGGATACAGAATTAAGTAGAAAAGAAGTAACATATAAAGAAGTTAAGAATCCTTATAGAGTTCAAAAGCTACATACTAGTAATAAAGTAGAGCACTATGGTGTATTTAGAGATATAATAGAAACTCAAAATGCTATTAATCAAGCTTTATTAAAAATACAACTAATGGTAAATACTCAAAAAGTATTTGTAGAAACTACTGCTATAGATAACTTAACTAACTTTACAAATCAAGTAAATAGAGTTAATGCAGTTATACCAGTTAAATCTATAGCTGGTATTAAAATAGAAAACTTAACTAGAGAAGTACTAGACCAGTATACTATTATAGATAAAGCTTTAGATAGAATTCAAAGGGTTTTAGGTATAAATGATTCATTCTTGGGTATAGCTTATGCTAGTGACTCTGGTTCTAAAGTTAAACTACAACAAAATGCATCAGTAGTTGCATTAAGATATGTAACTTCTAAAGTAGAAAGTTTTTATAGATTATTAGGTTGGGATATTCTTAACTTAATTAAACAATACTATACTGCTCATGATGTAATTAGAATAGCTGACACATATGAAGGGCAAAAGTGGTTAGAGGTTAATGCCCCTATGCAAGTACTAACTGGAAGAATAAATCCTCAAACAGGTACCCCTGAAATGAGGTTATTATTTGAAGAAGTACTTGACCCTGAAACACTAAAACCTATAACTGCAGAAGATGGTTCTATAGTTATGGCTCCAATACCAACTAGAGAAACTGAAATAGCTTTTACAAAAGCTGATATAGAAGTTGATACAGTTGCATATAATGATGAGGATGAGAAAAATCAAGTTATGTTAGAACAATTTATTAATGGGCCTATAGGTAATATGTTAAGTCAAGTTAATCCAGTAGGGTATTTTAAAGCTACGGAATTAGCAGTTAGAAATATTAAGTCTAAGTATAGTTTAGAAATAGGTAACATATTAAATGAAACAGTTCAAATGCTTGGAGGGAATCAACAAATGCAACAACAAATGCAACAAGGTATGCTACCAGGTCAAACTTCTCAAAATGAAGCTATTAATCAATTAGGTGGAAGACCCACTCAAGGAGGTATGTAATGGAATTACCAGAAGGATTTGAAATAGTTACTAAACCTGATATTAAACCAGCATCTAGTTTAGTAGGTACTAAACCTGTATCTAATTTACCAGAAGGCTTTGAAGTAGTTACTCAACCTGAAACTCAGCAGTTACAAGCACCAGAAATCAATCCTGAAATAGCTAATATTACAGATGAACAACTAATGGATTATACACAAAGTTCAAGACCATTATCAGATACTGAAAAGTTAAGACTTAAACAACAAATGCTTAATGAACAAAAAGCTAATAAAGAAGAGGAAGAAGCTACTAATATTATATCTAAGTATAATAATATGTACTCTAAATATTCAACTGGTATTAAATCTATGTCTTGGGATGCTGATACTAGAAATACAGCTCAATATGATAGTTCAGTATTAAAAAATAAACTTCTTAAAGAATTAAATAATCAAGGTATACAAGATATTTATATAAATAAAGAAGGTAAATTTGCTAGACAAGTTAATGGAGTTGAAGAAGAAATAGATTCATCTATGTTACAAGATATGTGGTCTGCTAAGTTTGAAGTTGGTGGTGCAGTAACTGGTAGTTTAACTGGAGCTAGGGTTGGAGCTATTGCTGGTCCTGTTGGAGCATTAGCAGGTGGATTAGTTGGTGGAGCTACTGGAGCATTTACTGGTAAAGGTTTAGATATAGCTATTAATCAGTTTGATATTATTCAAAAGATAGATAGTGATTTAGCTTTACAACAAATGAAAGAAGCAGGTATAGTAGATGCGGTTGGTACAGTAGCTGGGCATGGAGTAATTAAAGGTTTGTCTTTTGCTGGAACTAAAGTTAAAAATCTATATAACTATATATATAGTAATAATATAGATGGAGCATATGACTATGCACTTAAACACTTTAATGTTACTGAACAAGAAGCTAAAGAATTAGTACAGAAAGTACAATCTGTAGTTGGCCCTATAGAAGGTACTGATAAAGAACAAGTATTAAAAACTTTAGCTACTACACAAGCTGGAGGTGAGGCAGTTATTAAAGCAGCAGATATATTTGACCCAACAGCCTCATCTACTATAGCTAATCAAGTATTTGATAGAGCTAAACAATTAAAAGCAGCATCTAATGAGTTAAGTACTGATAATATACATTATATAGTTAATAAAGGACTAGATGATTATATTAACAATGTACAAACTTACTATGCAAATGTTAAACAAGCAGGTTCAGATTTTACTAAAGGTTATACTTTTGACTTTGAACAAACTGGACTAAAACCTATATTAGATGATATAGGAAGTAAGATAGAAGACCCAAGAGTAGCTCAAGGATATGCTAATTTATTATCTAGAGTTGAAGATGCTACAGAAGGTAGAACTTTTGAAGATTTAATTGATTTAAGACAATTAGTTAATGAAGTTAAATATAACTCTGGAACTATTACTAAAAGTAATAAAGACAAGTTAAATAATATATTAACTAATATAGATAGTGAAATTACTAGAGCTGCAGATACTTATATACCACAAAGTAAACAGTGGTTAGATAGTTGGGATAAAGCTAAACTTAGTTATTCTGAAATGAAACAAACTGAACAGAATGTATTATTTAAAGCTTTAACTAAACCTGGAATAACTAATACTAATGTAGTTAGTGCAGTAAGTAAATATATAGGAGCTACAACTGATAACTTAACTGGTATAAATGTATTTAACCAAGTAATGGAAAAACTACCTAAAAATGTTAGAAGTAGAGTAGATGGAGCTATCATAGATAATATGGTAGAGAAATACTCAGCTGGTACATTTGGTGGTAATAGAGCAGTTAATTTTCCATTATTAGCTAGTAAACTTCAAGAAATTAGTTGGAAAAATAGTTCATCAGAAGTACAACAATTAACAAGAACTATTAATAAAATGTCTGAAGTATTTAAGAATGATGTTAATTTAGCTAGAGTATCTGGTAAGATAGAAATACCTAAGTTTCAAAGTTATTTAACAGCAGACCCAGTTATTAGACTTAAATACGAAGTAGCTAGTTCTATATTTAATAAGATTAAGCAGTTAGTTCCTGGAGATAAAGCTAATGCATTATCTTTATTAGAAAATACTGCTAAACTATTAGAGAATCCATTAAGTAGTAAAACCGTTAAAGATTTATATTCTAAATTACCTAAAGATAGAAGAATGTTTAGAGAGAAATTAAACTTTGATAGCTTAAGAAATGATTTAGCTAATGAATATATACAAAGACAGCAAAAACTAGCTGAGATACAAGGTACAAATAATTTAGTTCCTAGATTAGTTTGGAAACAACCATTAGAAGCACCTACTACGCAATTAAGTACAGATGCTACTTTATATGGTACTCAAAGAGGTACAGTAAGTACTTCAGCTACTAAAGCTATTATGAATGATAGAAGTGAAGATTTAATAGCTGAGTTTGTTCAAAATAGTATTATTAAATCTGGTATCAATGAAAGATTAGGTATTCAAAGTGCTGAAGGCGTATATGATAAGTTTGTAGGTAGAGTACATGAGTACTTATCAGATAAAAGACTTATGGATATAGGAACTAATGTACGTAAAAAATTAATAGTTGATGATAATATTGCTAACCAGAGAATGATAGCTAAAACTATAGAAGCTGAAGCTAACACTATTATAAAACGTATAGAAAAAGATTTTGGCGTTAAAATGCCACAAGCTGAAGCAGATAAGTTAGTTAGAATGAAATTTAAAGAGTTAATGGAGGAATGTAATGAAGTGCGATAAAATACTTAAGGACGCATTTGAAGGAATCGAGTTTAGATACAAACTCGATGGTACTTTAGAAAACTTAGGAAATCAAAAACTAACTGCTAAACAACTTGAAGGGTTTTTACTAGGTAAAGGTATATCACCTAAAGAGATTAAACAATCAGGTATTTTAATAGGTATGGAAAATGATAATAGAGCTTTATCTGGAAGTGAGTGGCTAAGTAAATCAGGAAGTCAAAGACTTACTACTTTTAATGTAGCACCTGAGAAATTAGGCTACGATACCTACACATTAGGTAGGAAAGGGGCTGATAATGTAACATATAATGAGGCACTAACTACCATAGTTAAACCTAAGAATAATGTTCCAGGCCTTACCCATTTTAGTAATGAAATATCTACTCCTAAAGAATCTTTATTAGGTTGGAGAAGAACTCACATAGATGAAATTAATGGAAAGAAAACGCTAGTTCTAAACGAGATACAAAGTGACTGGGCTCAAACGGAAAGAGCTGGAAGAGGTACTTTTGAAAGTAATACTAAACCTAAAATAACCTATAAAGAAGCTACTTCAGAATACTATAAAGAAAAAGATAAATTTTTTGAAACTAATGATAATGAAGATGCATGGATAGAATATATAAATACTAATCCTAGACTACTAGAACTAGATAAGATAATTAATGGATTAGAAAGTTCAAATACTACTGTTACTGATTTTCCAATGACAGAACTTAAACATAATCAATTTCAAATAGTTGGTGCTATAGATGAAGCACTAAAACAAGGTATAGATACAGTAGCTATTCCAATTCAAAGAGAAAATGAATTAGCTGGTTCTGCTGGAGTAACTAAATTCTATGAAAACTTAAATACTAAAGTTTTACCTGATATAAGAAAAAAACTTGAGAAACAAGGTTTAAGTATTAAAGTAGATAAGAAAATTTATAAATCAGGTAGTAACAAAGATTTAAATATAGATAAAGTATTAGATGACTTACCTATTTTTGCTAGAGATAATAATGTAGATAGTATTGATACTATAAATAGTAAAATTATAGATTATGAACAAGAGAATGGGTTAATTAAATCTATAGATGGCCTAAATAAATTTGCTGAAGAATTTAGATATGAAGATTTATTAGAGGATTATAAAAACTCTGTATTTAATACTAATGATTTATGGACTTTAACAATTGAGGAGGTACCTAATGGTAAGGTTAAATGGGATGTATACTCTATTCTTGCTACTCTTGGGCTAAGTACAGTAGCTTCTAAATCTGAAGCTAATGCACAAATGCAAGATAATCCAGATATATACCAATTATCCAAGAGAGTTGGTTCAAAGTTAAACTATAATGAGTCTAATAAAGAGATACTAGATTATATTACTAGTATTGAATCTGGTGGAGATTATAAAGCTAAGAATAAAGAGTCTAGTGCTTTTGGTAAATATCAAATACTTAGAGGTACTATGGTAGAAAAGGCTAAAGAGTTAGGTCTTACTTTACATGAAGCTAAGAAACCTTATGGCCAAGAGAAGATAATGAATAGCTTACTTTCTGATTATAAAGAAAGATTAAAACAATTTTACTTACCTATTACTAAAGAGAATCTATTTGTGTTACATAATTTAGGTCAAACAAGAGGTGTAAGAATATTAAGAGGTACATACTCAGATAATGATATACACGCAATGAGAGTTAATTTATCTACAGAAGAACGTAAGTTACCTAGAAGTGTAATCCCTCAAGCATATGCAGAAAGGTATAATATAAATGTACCAAGTAAACAAGAGGATTAAATCTCTTGTTTATTAAAATAACTATCTACGAAGTTTACTCTATTAATAGCTACAGTATTATATACTTGCTCACTTATAGCACCTTTAACTAATAAGAAATGAAAGTCAATTGGGGTATCTCTTTTCATATTACATTGCCTAGCTCTTCTCTGAGTATATTTAGCAGTACTAAAATCCATACTATATACAACACAAGTTTCATACATAGATAAGTCTACACCTTCAGCAAATGAAGTACCTTGTAATATAGTAGCTGACTTAAAAGTTTGCTTTAATAGGCTTAATTCATTTTGATATTGATAAAATATAACTAAATCTTTTGAGTCTCCCCACGTCTTAATTATATAATCAATTTTATCAGTTTTAGCTAAAAATAAATTTTTATCTTCATGCTTTAATGTTGCGCCTTCAATCTGATGTAATTTAGTTCTTAAAGCCATAGTTGTATCAGCTATAACATCTTCACCTGCTATGTTTACTATTCTATCTTTTAATAAAGTGTTATAATAACTCTTAGTTTCAGAACTTAATTCTACATAATGAATAATATCATTAGGTTCATGTTCAAATCCTAACTCAGTTCTAGTATAGCTAATAAATAAATGCTTAACCTCATTCATAACCATTTCAGATTTAACCTCATCATATTGTTTAAGTTGTCTTCCACCTAAGAATATAATCTTTTCAATTCCATAAGTTTTATGCCAATTATAAAAGTTAGCATATTTTATCCAAGGAGTCCAACTACTTAATTTTAACTGATGATATAGTTGTGCATAAGTCTGAGCACTTGGAGTAGCTGATAAGTATATAATAGGCTTTCCCTTAGTAAACTTATATACCTCTTTCCAAGTTTTACCTATCTTAGGATATGCACCTAGATTACTATGTGCTTCATCTATAATTACTAAATCTGGTATAAAAGTACATTTGTGTAAAGATTCATAGTTAATACAGAAATAATTCTTTTTATGTTGATATTTACTTAAAGTGTCATTCCAACCATCTAAAGCTTTCTTCTTTGTAATAACTAAAATATTATTCATTTTAGTTTGCTCACAAATTAAAATACTAGTTAAAGTCTTACCAGTTCTTTCTTGCATAGCTAAATATACAATCATATTTTTACGTAATATATCAAGTGCTTGACTTGATATATCTATTTGATGTTGATAAGGTTTCATATTAACTCCATAATTTAATTAATATAGCAGGTATAATAATTAAATTTGCTACAAAACCACTTAATAGCATATACACTATAAAAGTTTTAAATAGGGCATCTTTCATTCTAAATCCTTAAAGAAATCAATTACCATATCTAAATCCCAAGCAACTATAGCTTTACCTTCAGCTACTTGTATTAGATTTAGATTATGTTTTTGTAACTTAGATATATTACCTCTAGTACTAGGTCTTTTAACCTCTATACCAATAAACATACCTTTATAACAAACTAATAAGTCTGGTACTCCAGCTTTAGTTGCTTGAACTACTTTAACTACATAGCCACCATTTTTCTCAATCCAATCTTTTATTTTAGTTTGTATTTGTTGTTCACTAGGCATTAATCTCCTTTAGTTTTATCTAATCTAATCTCTTTAAATACTGGCTGTATATAGGTATCCATAATTTGCTCATATTCAATCTCAATTATTTTACCTATATACCAAGTTGCTAGTCCAGGTTTTCTCTCTGAATCACTTAATCCACTACCTACTGATACTATTCGACCTTCAGAATCTTGAAGAACTAGTGCACCTATCATTTCAGAATATTTACCTTCACCAGCTATAACATCAATACATAATAAATCTGCAGTTTTTCTATATTTAAGTTTAACACTATAGTTAATTCTTTTACCAAACTTATAAGTTGAATTAGCATCTATATTCATAGTACCTTCCCAACCTTGGTTAACAAGTTGCTTAGTATACTCTATAGAGTCTTTACCCGTAATAAGCTTATATTTAACAACTGATATTTGATTTGGTAAATGTAACAAATGGGCTATAGTTATCCTATCTGTATATCTAATATTAGTAATTAATCCACTAAATAATCCATCTGAATTATATATTAAGCAATCAAATACTTTAATATTACATAACTCTTCTTTAAAAGTTTTAGGATTAGCTATAGATTTATTCCAACAAGTTCTTAAAGTAGTTAGTATTGCAGACTTAGGTCTATCTCCTAGTTTACCTTCACAATTGTACATAAATTCAGCTATTAATATAAAATCTGATTTATTATTTAATAGCTCAGTACCTAAACCTGGTACATCAAACTGTTTCCAGTCTGAAGTAAACCAAGTAACTTTATTATTTCTTTTAACTATAAATATCTGGTTACCGTCATATTTAGTTGTTACAGCAAAAATATCTGAGTTAAATGAAGAAGCCTCTTTCTTAGGTAATTTATCAAAAGCTTTACCTTTTTGAACTTCAAAAATAGCCATTATAATATCCTTTTAGATTTTAATAACTCTCTAATTCTATCTGCAGGATTAATCCATTTATCCCCTTTAATAGTTTTACCTTTTTCATCTTTAGCTGTACCTTTTTGTTCATTAGCATCACATACATAACTAAATACTGTATCTATTAAGTTATCAAGTAATTTCTCATTAAACTTATGACCTAATTGTATTTTTAAGCAATTATATGTAGTATGAGCATGCCCATAGTAATAACTTCTAATTAGGCTAAATATTTTTTCAGTCTTTTCAAATAGTTCTAAATCTGCTTCATAACTATATGCTATCATACCATACTTAAACTCAATACCTTCCCATACAAATTTCATATCAGCATAAGCATCTAGCATCTCAACTAAATCATCATTAGCCATAGCTGTATAAAACTCTCTAACTTCTTCACTTAATAATCCTAAATCAAATTCAGGTTTAAACTTAGTATTACCTCTAGTTGCTGCCCCATCTTCTCCTCTTAGTTCTAAAGGAACTATTCCACCATTCCAAATTGCTACTCTATTCATCTTACTTCTCCTTCAAATAATTTTTGTTTTAGTAAATAACCTTCTAATTCCCAAATCTTTTCTTTAGCATTGTCTCTTGCTATTCTATCTCCAATTTCTTTATTATAGTTAGCTGGACTTACACAATCACTGTTACCTGTAACTGTAAACCCATTTTCTAGTGTTAATACACAAACTGTTAAAACATCTGTTAATAAATGATACTCTTCTTTAACTATTTTAGACTCAATTAAGTCTGGAGTTAACATTGGTGCATTTAAACCTTTTGATTGTATTTCTTTTACTTCTCCTATTAATTCTTCTAATTTTCTAACTTTGATTGGTTTAAATTCAAAATCTGGGTTATGTTTTTTAAAATAAAAATTATCTTCTCTTGGGTCTTTTATTTCACCTTTATCTTGAATTAAGTCAAATAGTTTCCTAGTTAATTTAATGTCATTTTCACAATAGTTAATAACTTCATCAAACTTACCTTTTTGCCATAATACTGCAGCATTAGCCCCAGTTCCAGTTCTTTCACCTAATCCATTAGCTTTACATATAGCATCTAAACTAAATCCAGCATGAGATGGATATTCAAATTTTCTGCCTAAACCTGCAGCTTCCCAAATCTCAGCTAATATGTCATAGTTAATTACTTTTTTAGGTATAGTAAATCCATTAGCTTTAATAAGATTATCATCAAAACTTTGATTATTAAATCCAACAAGTACATCTGTAACATTTAGTCCCTCTTGAAATGCATTTATACCTAAACCCCTAGTTAAATTTGCATTATGACTAAATACTTTATCTCCAGTTCCATCTATGTAGTTTACTCCAATAACACTTATACCCATATTATCATAATCATCCCAACTATCACAGTATTCAATACCTTGTAAGCCTACTTTCTTAGGGTCTCTAATTGCTTTAATAATGTCACAATCATATATCAGTATCTTCATCTTCTAACTCCTCTTGTATAGTTTTAGTATATTTATTTAGTTCATAAATAAGTGACTCTTCAGCATATGGATGTATACATACTCCATAACTTGCATAAATATATTTAGCTGTAGCTAAATTAACATTTCCACCTCTTTTATAAATACTAACCATTGGTTGGGATACACCTAATCTAATAGCTATATCTACACATTTTAAGTTTTCTTCTTCAAGTTTTTTTATATACTCTTGTATAGTTGTCAAGTTATCTCCTATTAATAGCTATATAGTTTAGCTATTTAAGCTTTTAACTATTATAACTATATAATTATATTTAATTTTATTTTTTAATCCAAATTTCCAAGTTATGATGGCTTATTATACTATTATAATAAGTTTTTAACCATTCAATATCAAAGTATTTATCATTTTTACTCTCTATAGAATGTATGATATGCGAAGGGGTTCTACTTATAAAAAATATATCTGGAGGAAATTCTTTAAATGTTTTAATACCTAAATTTATATTCCAATTTAAGTTGCCATTTTCAGTTATTTCTAAACAACTATTTAAAATACTAACAGGTAAATCTAGTATAGTATTTCTGCTTGCTAAACATACTTTATTAGATACTAAATTTAATAAGAATTGTTTATCAAATTCAGGCCTATCTGGTATTTTACCATTTACTAGATATCTATCTAATCTATCTAATAATACAATTCCAATTGTTGAATTATTATACATTTTTATACCTTTAACTCAAATTTAATAACAGGATGTGGGTCATATTGAACTATATCTAATTGGTCTGGCTTAAACTTTTCAATACAAGTAAATGAGTCATTTAACTTAGCTATTGGTTTAAGTTTAGGTATTATATTCTCTAAATATGTATTTGCTCCAGGTATATGTTCTTCATAAATATGAGTATCTCCAAAATTCATAGTAACTATGCCAGGTTTAAGACCTAGCTCCTTACATAAGCATTGAATCCATAAGTAAGCAAGTATCATATCACTAGGAACCCCCAGCATTACATCTGCACTTCTTTGAGTCCATATCATGTTTAATCTATCTTCTGTATCAACTATAAATTGATAGTTAAAGTGACAACAAGGTAAAGATAATTTATGTATATTACTAGGTACCCATAGATTAATTATATGTCTCCTACTATACTTATCATTAACTAATCCAATTTTTAAAGCGTCAATTTGAGAATACCATCCATCTTCTAATTTAATATTAGCTTCGTGTAGTTGTTCAACATAATCTAAATTTAGCTGACCTTTTTCATCTGCAAACTCATCCCAGTAATTACACCCTCTATCTTTAAAATCTTTAACTGTCCAGCAATAATTCATAAAGGCTGAAAACTCACCAAGTACTCCTTTATAAAATATTTTTCTACTATTTAATAATGGAATATCTGAAGCATCAAACTTTAATTGTGTACCTATTAAAGAAATAGTATTACCATTTCTACTTTGTTTAAGCTTACCATTAGCTAAAACATCTCTAACTAGTTCTTTATATTCTTTCATTTATTTGCTTCCTTTACAAATTCTTTTATTTCTACCTTTCTACGTTTATAATACATAAGTTGTTTAACATATAATCTTCTATTTCCATTATCTTTACTAAATTTTAAGTCAAAATAGTGTAATGTCATAGCATTAAAAGCTATTGCTATTGTATGAGGTAAACCTGTATCTTTGTCTATTACTTCACCTTTATCTCGTTGTACTAAATGTCTTTCTAAAGCATCTCTATACTTAATTACTTCTGACTCTTTAGCTAATTTCCAATTATCAAAATCATACTTAAACCCACCTAGAGTTAGTAACATAGCTAACTCTTCTTTAAACCTAGTATCAATTAAATGCATCATAGGTTTATTATCTTTTATATCATTTTTCATAAATTGTTTGGTGTCCATAATGTTACCTCTTTAGTTTCGTGATTATATTGTTTCATATTAACTAAACGCATATTTATAATAGCATCTATCTCATTTTGACCAACACTTTCATATGCTTTAACTACACCTAACCAATTCTCTTTAGGTGTTTTATCTATAGATATGAAATTTTTTAACTTTGCTGGTCCAATACCTTTAGCTCCAGGAATACCATCAGTACTATCTCCTGTTATACATTGATAAAATGGCCAATAAGCTGCTTGCTCTTCACTTGTTTTAACAAATGTAGCTGGTATAGCATCATAAGTTTTTAAACCTTGTTTAGTCATCTTAGTCATTTCAGACCTTTGATAATAGTTCCAATGTTTACCTGGAACTGAGTTATAAACATCCTTATCCATACAACATAAAATATGTATTTCTGGATTATACATACTAACAACTATATCATCAGCTTCAACATTAATACCAATCTCTCCTACATAAGATTCAAGCAATAAATCTTTAACTTCTTTAATACCAACTGGATATCTAGTGCCTGCTCTATTAGCTTTATAACTTTCAGACACTTGAGTAACTCTAAATGTATCTTTAGTTTTAGCTGAGAATGCTAAATAAATACCACCTTGACAACCTGTTTGTTCAACTATTAAATTAATTTTACCAATAGCATGTTCAACACAAGATTGTAAATCTGTCTCCCAAATAGTTTCACCAGACTCTGAATCATATTGCTCATACTCATTTTCTAAGCATGCATTATATACAATTGTATCTGCGTCTATTAAAGCTATTTTATTATTTGGTTCAGCTTTAAAATAGGTTTCTATAACTTCTTCATTTTCTAATATACTCATTTTAATTCTCCTGCTTTTCAACTTTTATTCCTGCTTGTCTAAGGAACTCTATACCCTCTGTATTTTTATATTGCTCTAAAAATACAACTCTTTTAATACCTACTTGAACTATTAATTTAGCGCAAGTTTCACATGGACTTAGTGTAATATACATAGTAGTTTCATCCGTTGGTATACCATTTTTAGCACAAAACATTAATACATTTTGCTCTGCATGTATAACAAATGGACTTGTAACTAATTTAGTTCCAGTACCTTTACAATGTGGGCATACTTCTGGTATTGTATCTTTAAAAGATAAAAGTGTTTCTCCTCTACCATTACAACTTATACATTTAGTGCTAACTTCACATATATTATCAAATCCTGATACTGTACCATTATATCCAGTAGCTAGTATTCTACCCTCTTTAGCTATTACTGCCCCAACTTTTTTCTTTTCACATTTACTTAAGTTACCAAATAACTTAGCTGTTTCTAACATAACTTTATCATACTTTTCCATTAACTTGCTTTGCCATATTCAAATCCTGTTCCAACTTCTACTATCATTGGTATATCTTTATAGTACATAATACTAGTTTTACTAATTTCTGTCCAACCTTTAACCATACAACGTTTTAATAACTCTGACCAATATTCAATCTCTTCAGGAATATTATCTATACACATAGTAATTGAATCGTGTACAACATTAATAATCTTTTTAACTGTATCAGGATTTTCTTTACACATATAATGTATAGCTAGCTTCGTACATTCAGCACCAGTACCTTGTACTGGACCATTAATAGCATCTGTACCTAAATTAGGCATAGTTTTTCTACCTAGTGCTGTACTATAAATATATCCACCTTTAGACATTGCATTCCAAATATTATTATGGTATGTAGCTATATCTGGATATGTATCAAAGAATTTCTTTCTAAAGTTTTTAGCTTGTTGTTCTGTAAATACTAAACCATAGTCATTAAAAGCCATTTCAATAAATGTTTGTATACCCATTCCAAATGTATATCCAAAATTAACTGGTTTAGCATTTTGTCTATCTTCTTTAGTCCAGTTATCGCTACTAATCATAGCTTTAGCTGTTTCTATATGTATATCTGCTCCAGCCATTAACTTATCATACATATTTTTATCTTTATAAATAGACGCAGCAAGCCTTAATTCTAGTGTAGCATAATCGGCACCAACTAATATCTTACCACTATCTTCAGCTACCCCAAAAATATGTTTTAATTTTCTAGGTATTTGTTGAGCATTAAATCCATTAGGTAAATCACCTCCGTCTGCTGTAAATCTACCCGTAGCTGCTCCACCTGGTTTAAACTTAGTATACATTTTATCATATGGTTTAATACTTTCCATATATGATAGTTGTTTACCAGCTCTTTTACAATCTAAAATCCATTTAGCTAATTCTTTACCTTCAGATATTTGTCTTAATAAATATGGAGCATCACTTTCATTTGATTGAAATAATAATCTTAGCTGTTGATAACTATTTACATTAAACTTTTTCTGTCTAAGTAAACTATATATATCAAATTTAGTCCACTTTCTATTAAAATCTTTACCCTTCCAAGTACTTATATAAACTATAGTATCATCAAAATGGTTATCAAAGTATTTAAACTTCTCTTTAATATAGCTATCTATTTTAGCTTGATTCTCATCAACTATATTCTTATTAATTTCCATTTGTTTAGTTAAGTTTTCTTTATGCACTGGTATACCATTTTGTTGATATTGTACACAATATTCTAGTGATAACATATCTACTTTATACGCTAAATTATTTTGAATTACATTTTGTACTTTTTTATCTTCCCAAATCTCAGCTAATATAAGTACGTCAACCGCAGCATATTTCTTTTGTTCGTGGCTTAAATATGCCCCAGGTAAGAATCTAGCTTTTTGTAATTCTTTTTTATTTAACCCGTCATAGAAGTGTCCTAACCCAAGTTTCTTAGCTACTATATCAAGTGCATATTCTTGAAACTCTGGATAAGCTATCTTAACTGCTTTTTGTAAATCATCTATTTTAGCTGATGTCATATTTAAAGCACCACAGTCGTATGGAGCATTCCACCAAACTGTATGTAAAGGTTTTATCATTTCTTTACAAGTTTCTAAATCTAACTCATCTGTATCATAAAACCAAATTGTATCTGATGTAGTTGGTTGGTATGCTTGAATAAGTCTAATATCTATGTATAAACCCCCACCTTCAGTATCACAAAATACTGGCTCATTAATACTTAAATTCTCAATTCCATTTGCTATCTCTATCTTCATAATTCTATCCTCTCTATTTGGCTTATTATCTCATCTGCAATTTGCTCAGCTATATTATTATCTATAAAATAACTACAAGTATCAGTATGCTACACATGAACTGATGATTTAGCATCTGTATAAATACTAAACCTAGGCTTATCATAATTGGAATGATAGCACAAGTATATATTTTCTGAACGCTTAATACCTAATAACTTTAATTGTAATAATTTCTCTAGCTTCTTTAATTCTAGTAACTTTTTCATAATATAAACCTAATCTATAATTTAGAATAAATAAAAAGAGCCTAAGCCCTTTCTATTAAACTTCTACATTTGCAGGAGTTTCAACACCAATTCTTAAACCTTCTGGAAGCAATTCATTATGCTTATCATATAGTTTATCTAATAGTGTAGATGGTAATCCAAATTTAGATACTTCGTAACCGTGTCCCTTAGCAGTTCTACCTTGGTACTTATCCCCTTTAGTCCATTTTTTAGTAATCTGGTAAGCTTGACCTTTAGCAAATGCCCCCTTAGCTATCATACCTTTTAACATTTTATTAGGAATAATACTAACTAGTTTTGCACTATTTAAAATATCATCTTCAGTTTTTGAGTTTATATCAAAACCAATACCTTGCATGCAATAAAATTTACCATGCTCTGACTCTAATTCCTCAGAATCACTAACATAAAATAATGTAGCTACAAAACCATTTTCTTGGGTACCTAATTGGTAGTCTTGGTAAGGTGACTGTCCTTGTACTTCTTCTGTAGTATCTAAAATACTCATCTTAAATCCTTTTCGGTTAATTTATTAGTTTTACTTCTTTGGAAGTGAGTTAATGACTCATTAGAGTATATAAAAGGGCTAACTAAAATATACTCTATCAATCATCTGGTGTAACCAAACAGAAAAGAAACAATATTACTTTAATATTTAATATAAATACTCAAGGTAATACTAACTAGCATTTATTAGTACTACTTACAATATTTAATAGATGTGAGCTCTACTCTTTATTATAGAGAAATATAGTTACTGAATGTTAAACTTTACTGTGAAATACACTATTAATAATGTACTTCATTATAAAGTTTAATATAGGAGATTTAACTCCTATATTATTAAGCAACTGGTCTTACTTCAGAACCAACACTTGAATAATCAACTGTTTTACAAGCTTCTAATTTAGCTTGAGCTTCTGCTTCAGTTAAATTAACTTCTGGATTCAATAAATCAGCAAGTACTGACGCTTCAGTAGCTTTAACAGCTTTTGCATGTTTTTGTCTAATTGACTCAGCAGCTTTTGATAATCTTTTAAACCCACCAAATTTATCAGATTTAGTATCTGTATAGAAGTTTTCATTACCTTCCTCATCATATACAGGTAACCATCTTTTTGATAAAGAACATAATAATGCAGTAACATTACCTTCAGAATCAAAGTTTGCAACTTCATTTACATCTGTAACAACCCCACCTGTTTTTGGTTCAACTAAATCTTTAATTTTAGTTAATTCAACATTTACATTTGCAATAACTGATTTAGATAAACCAGCACCTACTAAAATCTCTTCAATATTTGTTGCACATAAAGCAACTGCCGCAAATAATTCTGCTTTTTTCATTTAATTTTCCTTATTTTATTTTTTATATTCATTATTATAATATATCTAATATTAAATCTAGATTAAATTTTAGAATTTTTAAACTATATTTCTAAAAATTTTTAAAATTAATTTAGAAAACCTTTAGCTATTAAGCTAGTTATTTAAAAATACCTGCTTTTTAGCTCTTGAAATGCCTACATAAAGTAATTTTAACCTAGTTTGTATATCTATACAAGATGCTAAATCCTCAGAGTCTAAGTATACGTAATCATATTCGGAGCCTTGGGACTTATGCACAGTCATACAATGGTTAAAATCGCTAATACACACATAGTCGTTTATAGTTTTATATTCTCTAAATATTTGTCTTGAGTCCACACTACCAGGTTTAATTAAATTACTTTTATTTGCATCAACTAATGCTTTACCTAATTTATCTCTTATAACTTTATTATTATAAGTTCCAAATATAGTAGCTATATTTAATCTTTGACCAATATGTAAATCATCATTATAAGAGTTAACTATTTCTATATCAAAAAACTCTATATAAAATAGTTTTTGTAAATAACCTAAAGGATTATATTTAGTTTGCATATCTATAACTCCACAAGGAGTATAAATATAGTTAGGTTTATTAATCTTAGTTATAAACTTAGCTACTATTCTTAAAGAACTAATAAATATGTAATCATCTATAGTTGGATTATCACTACCTTGTATACCAAAATTTAGTTCTTGCACTCTCTTATTAGTATAAGCTAATAAAATTTTATCTTTATTAATATTATTCATATATAATGATTTAATATCTTGTTTTCTTTTAAAATTTTCAGTCTCAGATAAATATTTAATAGGCTCCTCTTCTTCTATATAACTAACAAGTTTACCTAATGTAAATAATAAATCATTATCTGTTCTATGCACTTTAGTTAATTTAAGTTTATAAGGTCCTTTAGGTATTAAATTACTAGGTGCTCCTATTGGAGGTAATTGATTTGAATCTCCAACATATAATATATGTAAAGGTCTATCTACATTAAGTGAATCTTGTAGCTCACATAGTGATATATCATCTTTTTCACCAACAAAACTATACTCATCTATAATTAATAAATCTAATGGTACTGGTTCACCAAACTGGTTATTAATCATAATAGATTTAATATTAGTAGCTTTCTCATTAATACCTGGTCTTTTCTTTAAAAAACTATGTAATGTACTTATTGGTGTATCTACTGGTAATTTACTTTTTAAAACCTGCTTAGCTTTATGAGTATATGCAACAACTTGAAAAGTTATATTTGTAGTTAATAATAACTCACATATTTCTTTTAACTTAGTAGTTTTACCTGTACCTGCTGCACCTATAATAAAAGCATCTAAATACTTAGCATCGTTAACAAATTTAATTATATCTAAATCATTACTCATTTTGATACCTTATAATATGCAAATGCAATTATTAATACTTGTATTCCATTATATGTAATAACTATCTCATCTTTAGTTATTACATATAAACCAAATGTATAATATATATATATATATAACCATTCAGTTATATATAATGGTATCATAACTATAGCTCCAAATAATAAACTAAGTATTATTTTCTCTACTTTTTTACTTTCAAAATTCATTTATAACTCCTTATTCTTATCTAAATATTAAACTAATACTTAAATAAAAATAGAGGTAAGAGTAAAATCTTACCTCAGTACTAAAATTAACGATTATTTAATAAAACTTTATTGGCCCTCTATAGGGAAACAGGTCTTAAAACAAGTATTTAGTATATGTTCTGTTAAATTGCATCAACCCAAGATGCTCACCTAATTACTAATATACTAAATAACTTAAAAATAGAGTGCTAATCTATAAATTTGAATAAAGTTGGCTAAACATTTAAAGGACTAACCTACCAACTTAATATCGTGTTTATTTAATATATTTATAGCTAATTTATTTAATTCTAAATTTACTTTTAAACTTATAGGATTATTTTTATAATCTCTACTAATTAATTTAACTATGTCCTCAGGACTTGGTTCGTGGTCATAATAAGCCTCAAAATAACCATCAGTATGAACACTATATATTTCTTTAGTATCTAATCTATGAACATAAATAGGATACCAATTAGATACATTTGATATATAATGTACTTTTACTAAAATACCATCTCTACACCTCCATATATCTCCTACTTTTATATCTAAACGCATAACTATTTTTCTCTATTTATTAAAGTAAAAATAATATCTTTATTTAAAGACCACCATTTTAAAGCTCTCTTTCCATCCATATTTAATATATCATCATTTGTAAATTCTTTCCATACTTTATGTGAATGACTTTGACATCCTATATTTAATATATCTTTAGTGTATGAAATTAAATAAGTACCTATTTGTAATGATTTAACTTCTTTATTGTTACCTATACAATATTTAAGGTTTGCATTACTAAGGTTTGCATATCTAAGGTTTGCATTACTAAGGTTTGCATTACTAAGGTCTGCATTACTAAGGTTTGCATATCTAAGGTCTGCATATCTAAGGTTTGCATTACTAAGGTTTGCATTACTAAGGTCT
>Ga0265295_1001391_pt1 | contig 42599 bp, 55 predicted proteins | sample Munlansysbiofilm_FD_192503 | JGI IMG/M metagenome (GOLD analysis project Ga0265295, IMG submission 192503) | Leachate microbial communities from a municipal landfill in Southern Ontario, Canada - Methane capture system biofilm | ecosystem: Engineered > Solid waste > Landfill > Unclassified ... | reverse complement strand
CAGTACCGTATACAGCACCCGCTAAGTAAATATCATCCCATTTTAAGTTATATCTTAGAGTTTTCTTAGCAATAAATACTACTTTAGCAACAGCATCTTTATTACAGTCTGCATTTGGTCCTACATAAAACTTTAGCCATCCAGCATCGGAATTAAAGGCGGTTCCCGCAGTCAATCCGATATCAGCGGCAAGGGTAACACCATCTACTAATTCAGTAGAAGTAGCTAAACCCATATAGCCAGTGTCAGTAGTTTCATCATAATTACCAGCGGCAACCATATCATCGTAGTTACCAGCCGGAGTGTCACTACCGAAAGAAGGAGGATCATAATAACTCCCAATCAAATCCCCATCATTAATCCCCACATATTTCTGATTTAAGTCTACACCTTCTTCTTTATAATTAGTAATATCTGCTGGCATTTAATTTTCTCCTTTTAGTTTTAAGTTTTCTAATCTTATATTCATATTTATCCCATAACAAAAAGACCAGCTAAGATTTATTTAATCCTAACTGGTCTTTATTTTTCCTAATGTTACTCTTTATCGTACTAGTGTACTCTTACGTTTACCAGTAGCAGTTCTACCAGTTTTACTTTTCACCTCAGTCTTACGTTTCCATCTCTTATAATCACTAGTTCTACGATAACGTTTACCTTGTAACTTTTTCTTTTGTTTGTTTTTAAGGTAGTTAATCTTACGCTTTCTTCTTACACTAGGATTAATGCGTTTTCTAACTGGAGTAACACTTTCTTCTAGTTCTTCCTCTAGGATTTCTCTAAAGGTTTTCATTTCTTAGCCTTACCAGCCTTACTAAAAACGTCCTTATAAACATCAGAAGTAGCCGCTAGGAAGTTCTTATATACTTCTCTAATGTTTACCCCTTTTTGTTTAATAGCTAGTGCTACGAAACGCATTAGTTCCTTATCTTTAGGATCAGATTTTTGTTTAGCAAAATACTTAACAGCAGAAGTAGCACGTTTACGTTCAGCATCATTAGCTAGTGCAATCCTAGTACCAGAAGGTAGTTCAATAGTAAACTGAATTTGTTCTTCTTTCAAATTCTCGTCACTAAGAATAGGTTCATCTCTATCATCAGGTAGTTCCTCGCCATCCTCGTCATATTCTACTTCTTCCTCATCTCCACCAAGATAATTATCACCAATCTCAGCAATTAGAGTATTATAATTACTTAACATATCTTCAGGAACAGCGTCTTCAGGAATATTAAGAATGAAATTAACCATTAAGTCATAAAGGCTATCTTCCATTTCGTCTTCTAGTTCCTCATCAGCTAGTTCATCTTCTGGCATATCCTCATTTTCTACAATGAGTTTTTCCCATAGGTTAAATCGTTTAGACATTTGTTAACTCCTTTTTAAATTTCAGTAGCTGCTGAAGTTGCGCCTTCATCGTACACAGCAGGTGTACCATCTAGGGTAATAGTATTATTATCAATTGTAAATGCTTCTAGACTATTAGTAACTGTGATTGTAGGTGTAGCTTCGTCAATATCAAAGGTTAAGTTAGCATCAGCGGTTCCACCTGTTGCAACATAGTCACCAAATACACCATCAGTATCAGCGGTGAAAGTGTAAGTTACTGTATCAATTACAATTTCAATAGTATCATTTTCAATAGCACCATCAATACCAGTAGCAGTCAGTTCAGCAATGTGGTTATAAGCAGTTACTTCGTTCATAGTACGGAGAATACGTGATTTGTAGTTTTTCTCACACATTTCCTTACCATTAGCAATAGAATCACAATAGAAAAATCCAGTATCACCAAAATCTTCATCATAAAAAGTGTAACCCCAACGATATACACCATTGTAATTTTCAACTACATAACGACCACGAGGTAGTTCAGCTACCTGTGAAAATTGACTAAAATCATAAAGACGTTTCCATTCTAGCGGTTTAGGTACATAAGCCATTTGTTTCTCTCCTTTTAAAAAGTTAGTTTTAATTAACTATATATAGTTATTTATCATTTCCAACTAATTGTTCTTTTTCTAGTTTGTTTAGTTCATATTTAGTTGCTACGTTTATCATTTTAATTGTTTCGTCAAGAAAATCCTGATCATGTACACAATCAACTAAACTGATTTCCCTACCTTTCTTCAGAGCTACACTCATAGGACTTTTAGTATTCATAGCCGCACCATAAAATACATCAGTTTCACCCACAACATCTAACACAGCATTTAAGTAATTTTCTATTAAGAATATAGCACTAAGATAACGTTTGTGTAATGGCAATACTATCATTAGAATAAACAAAAATGATAACACTACCACTATCATTTCTAGGGTTAGAAAGTTCAAACTTTACGCTCCTTAATTGATAAGTTGTGATTCTTTTTTACTTGATTCTTGTAGTACCTCTTGTAGTTTTTTGCCACAATAAGCACATACTAATTCAGGAATAGGAACAACACCTTCTTGACCATTAGGACTAATGAAGGCTGAAACTTTCTTTACTGTAGATACTTCCATCCATTCTTCTGATTCGCATTCGTCACACACAATAGTTGGTAGTTGTTCTAAATCAATATTCATTTTTTGTTGTTCCATTATCCACTCCTATAATTTAATCAACTTGTAATATGGGTATTTATCGCTACTGTAATATACCCTCTTAAATCCCATATCCTTAATTAGTTCCATACATCCTTCACAAGGTTTAGCTAGTGCTGGTTTACCATTAGCTAGTTCCCTGTAGACAAATATATAACACCCCTTAAGTTTATCTTTATTTATTTTTCGGCAAGCATTTCTTTCAGCATGTATTGAGTTTTCCCAAGGTGTATATCGTTTACCTATAGCGCAATGTCTAATCTCATTACACGCTTTACTCAATATCTTATTACCACTAACTATTACTGCACCTACCTTCTGATGGTATTCAGATTTAGTAGCTTCACACTTAGCTGTCATCATGTATTTGTGAACTACACACTTCCCTAAAGGGAAGGTGCTTCTTGGGTAATTAATGCTTTTAATAGCCACTAAAATTTACCAAGCTAACTGGGTCATCCCAACCCTTTTTATGTTTATAAATATTCATAACGATACCTACACCGCTACTTGATTTACTGCACCTAATCCTTTACTGGTAATACGAACTAAATCATGGTTAATGTTAACTAGACCTTTTTGGTTGAGTTTGTTCAGAGTTACATTTATCAAACTTGGTTTTATTGATACACAATCTTCCAAAGTATCAATCTCTACATAATTTTCAATCTTACCCATGTTTACAGGATTTTCGATAATACCTCTTAGCACTTCTAGTTCATTGTTCACCGTTGTTCTCCTTGATTTTAGGTAATTTTAAATTTGTAAAGGGGTTAAGGGGTAACTCGTCTGACCGCCCTAACATAGTAGTAGTTCGTCTTATTGGAGCTGGCCTGGCTGCCATTGTAGAAGCTCTGTCTCCAAGCGTCGGTAGCTGAGTACTCGCTACTGGACCAGTAATAGAAGTCGTAGAATGAGTCATCACCCTTAAACATTTCTTTATTTTCATAAAGAAGATCCAATTCATCTCTATTAGGCACTACCCAATCACCATAACCTCCTAATTTATTAGCATTACAATTCTCATCAACCCATTGTTGGGCTTCATAAAAATTAACTAGTTCATTTCCATTATGATAACTATCTCCACGACCATCACTAACCATTAATTTATAATCACCACAATCAATAGTCACAAATTGCGAACCACTATTGATATTAAGATTAAGTTTGTTAACAAATTCAATTACTTCTTCTACACTATCAAATTCTAGCTTCATCTCTTTCTCCTTTGAAAAATTATCATCAACTTACAAATACACTATAACACTAACACTTCTCATTGTCAAATCAAATCTGTCCAACTAACCATATTTTTATGTTTAAGCATCTTTTCAACTAGAACATTATCAGAATCCATCTTCTCTACTGATTCATATAGACTACCCTCAAGTATTTCCTTAATTGTGGTTGTTTCCATACTATCATCGAGTACACTTAGAATCTTAACGTCTAAATGAATCTCATCTTCTTTTTGATTGAACAATCCCTTATCGGTAATCTTATCAGCCCAATCAAAGATGTGATCTTTTACCTTCTTGGACAATCTATGAACATTAAATGACCAATGAGAATTTTTATACTTACGAACCCTAATCCACCCCTTCTTCACAATATTCCTAATTATCTCTTCTCTAGCTTTACCTTCTGTCCTAAATGGTTCACCATACTTCTCATATACCTCTTTCATTTCATCTATAGTAACACCAAATACATCTGGATTATTAATCACAGTGTCAATGTGTGTAGTTCCACTTGTTCCCGTTACTTGAATTATTTCCCCTTTAGGGCTAATCCAATATGCAGCTTTAACAATCATTTTCTTCTCCTATTAGTTTAGCAGGGGGCGATTAACCCCCTGCTCTTAGTGTTATTGGTCAGAATGTACAAAACGCTCAATTAGATTTTGCATTCTACGATATCCAGCACTAAATTGATTACTACCCTTATGGGCTTTAGTAAAATGTGTCTGGTAAGCAGTTAGCACATTAAAGTGACTCCACTTGTTTTCGTCAGTATCACCATACTGACGTTTAATAGTAGGTGTAAGATCAATAATCCGTTTAGCTTGTTTTTCGCTAAGGATACCTTTATTTTCCTTCTTATCATCCTTAACTTCATTTAGCACAAATTCTATAAACTTCTGTTCTGAAAAAGGAACATCAATAAATTTCTTAAAGATATCTACTTCGTTTAGGTAGTTAATCAACCCATTTTCTACAGAATCACGGATAGAATCAACAATGTTATGAGAAAAGTGGCGAATGCTAACTTTACCTTCCTTACGGAAAGTTGTCATTCCATTGGTGCAAACTAGACGCAATCCACCGAACTCAAACCCTACAGAACTCTTACCATCATAGGAATTTTTAATCCTAATCTTAGTTTTAATAGTATCACCTACTTGTACTTGTTTATCGAAGGCATTACCGAAAATGATATCACGATACCACTTACTACCATCAGCGTTCATGTAGTCATTGACTTCATCAATATCGTAACCATCAAGTGCTTCATCAAACACGTTAGCTACTTCCTGATTAGTAACAATCTTGTACTTAGGTGTAACCAAACCATAGACATCACCAGACTCATTGTTGATGATAGCTGATTTGTTAGTGTCGATTCGTTGTCCGTTGTGGTCAACAAATACGGGGTGGCGTTCTACATTGAAGAAAGGATTCGCAGTTGTCTTAGTCATAATTACCTCCATTTTAAATATTAGTGTTTCGTTCAACGTGACTACACCTTACCAGTATTAACCCCACTTGTCAATAATATTACAACAAAAAACACCCTTCAGGAAAGAAAGGTGTTTAAATGTCATAACTATTTGTTTTTATTAGATTTCTTCTAGAAGGGAGTACATGTTGTTATCATTAATATACTTCATCAGAGTTTCAAAAGTACCGTTTACCTTATTGTTATTGTATTGTTCCATAGTCTCAATTTGTATTTCTTCAGGGATAGTATTCAAATCCAAATCAATTAGTTTACAGTTACGCTCATAGTTATCAATAACCCCATGTTTAATAGCAAACTGTTCTAATCCTAATTCCAACATTTCCCCTATTACTTTTTGAGTAATACGCTTTTGTCGTTTACCATCAGTAACAAACACATTATCGTCACTTAGAATATTGGGTACGTCATCTCCACTATCACCCTTAAGTATATGCAACATTCTAAACATTACAGGATCATCACAAATCATTTCTTCTCTACTATACAAATCATAGATGATAATGTTATTAGTGAAATCATCATGTATTAGTAATTGCTTAAAGTCTTTATCCTTAGTAGCAATTATCACTTGCTTATCTTGTTTTAGGTTTAGGGCTAAGGTAGCTATAATATCATCAGCTTCAGCCTTCTTAACCTTAATGGTCTTACATGGGAAATTTTCACTTAACCCTTCTAAAATGTCATCAGCGGTTTTATGAAAGTCATCCCAATCTACAGGACTCTTTTGTTTTTGAAATACCCGTCTAGCCTTATAATACTTGAAAGCATCCTTACGCCATGTGTTTTTACTATCTATAGCTAGGATTATTTCTTTGGGGTTATAACGTTTCTTAATGTTTAGAATGTCAGACAAAATCAAATATCTCCAGTAGTCCTTCTTATCCTCTTCTAGTAACAATCTCTTATCGTTATTCATTACAAAGAAAGAACTATACAGTATGTTACTCAAATCAAAAATCAATACCTTATCCATTAAACACTCCTAATCTTCAAGATTCCATTTAGTATTACGTAATTCCATTATGATACATTCTACCATTTCTATTTCTTCATTATCTAGTTCATCATATATCTCTCGTTTAATTCTGTGTTCATTTGGTACAGATTCACTCTTCATTAGGAACAAGGAAATTAGATTAGTTAGAGTGTTTCCCTTACCCGAATATTTAACTAAGGCTCTCTTAACCTTACGGGCAATGTTTTCTAGCGTACCGAATGCCCTCTTTTGTTGGGGAGTTTTAGGGGTATTGATCACATTACCCTGATTATCAATAATATCATATCTATACGCATCCCAACGATTAAAATCAGTTTTGAGTAATTTAGCAAATGTGTGTACTAAATAAGAATCCTTATAATTTGACCGTTTTAAACTCTCTAGTATTCGGTATTCTGTAAACCCTTTTAATTCCATAACTAATCCTTTATTATAGTATATAGTATATCTCTAAATACTATTTATTCCTATTCATCATCCCACAAATCATCATCTAAGTTTTCCTCAGTAAATTTCATGTTTACTTCTTGTTTGTTAGGTTTAGGTTTAGGTTTATTGAAACTAGTTGGAATTGGTTGTTGTGTTTCTAAACCTAAATCGTCATCCTCTACATCCGTTACTTTTGATTTCTCGTGATAAGTTTTAACTGGCATTTTATAGTTTACTGTGCCACCAAACCTATTCTTCAACACTTTCCATATCTGTAATTGTTTTTCACGTAACTCTTCTGGATAGATTAATGCCGCCAGAAAATCACAAGTATCGACAATTGCTTTGCTCTCTCCAACATTAGTCATATCCAAATCACTAACATTAGAACTATTACCTTCACGGTTAGCTTGTGTAGCTGTTATTAAACACAATTCCTTTTCGATAGCTAGTCCACGTAGTTCCTCAATGATGCATTTAAGTGTGCTATACATATTATCACCACTAAATCTACTACTTCTCATCAAATTAATGTAATCAACCACTAAAACAGTAGGTTTAAAGTTCTTCTTAATCTCCAATTCATCTAGTAATGCTCTAATGTGTTCTGTATTAATAGTAGCTGTAGGATATTCCTTAACAGTCAATCTTCCTACCTTTTTACCCTTAATGTCAAGTAGTCTTTTCTTAAAACTATCTTCTTGAATGTCCTTAACGCTATTGATAGTAGTGTCTAGGAAATTAGCTTCATATCTCTGACTGATCTTACTCTCTGCCATTTCTAGTGTAATATATAATACATCTTCACCATTACGACACATGTTAGCACTAACAGCTACTAAGGTAGCAGTCTTACCAGCACCAGACGCACCAAAGAATATTGATACTGCCTTAGACTCAAATCCACCATCAGTAATCATATCTAGTTTATGAATACCAGTAGAAAACTTCTTAATTTTCTGTCTATAAGTTCTCATCCTCTCTGACATACTACGTTCATCAAATACTTCGATACCACAACTATCATCAAATGATACTTGTAATGCACCACGTAGTATTTCAGGAATACCATCTAGGTTTTGTCTTTCTTCGTGTATCTTAATACTTTCTAGTAGGGCATTACGCATTGCCCTTTCTTTACACCATTCTTCAGTTTTACTAATAATCCATTCTTCACTGTAATCAATTTCATATTCAAACACTAAGTCTACTAGTTTGATTATCTCAGTGTGAGTGTTCTCATTTAGTCCTCTAGCATCTGATATTTCTATTTGTAGACTAGTTTGTGTTGGGAAACTCTTATATTTGACCATATATGATTTAATAGCATTAAACAGATACGCTTCTTCATGTGTTTCAAAATATTCTTTTTTTAAGTACGGCATTACCTTTTTTGCGTAACTATTTGATTGGGCTAGGGAAATTAAAACTAACTTAGAAAACTCCATTAATCGTGACCTCTATAAGTAAAGGGGGTTATTCTAGTAGTGAGTGAGGAATAACCCCACTCACTAAGATATTAACTAATCTTCATTTAGTACTTTAGGTGTACTATTGTTTTCTTCTAATTGGTCTACTTCATTTTCATTCTCATGACCAAGTTGTTCTTCCTCTTCCTTATATTCTACTTCGCTCTCAGTGTTATATGAGAACCTATTTAGAATTTCCTTTCTAATCTCTTCTAGATACTTAGGAATATATTTATCAGGATTTTCCCTAACCTCTTTCATCTTAACCTTATCGCCATCAGGTAATATAAATGAGATACCTTCTTTCTTAAATACACCATATTCATAAGCCATTTCCACTAATGATGAATACTTGGATAATCCCTTCTTGAATAGTATTTGTACCTTAACTTTAGTACCTTCTGGTATGTACCTAGATTTCTCTACATTACAAGTAATATTAGCACCAATGTGTTCAGTACCTTCTTTCTGTTTAGCCTTAGTTAGAATTAAGGTAACATCAGCGGCGTAATCTAAACCAGTACCACCAGATACCTTTTTCTTACTAAACATTTCCATAGTGTCATAAGTGTGTGCCACTACAATCAAACTAGTTTTAGCTAATGATAGTTTTAGGGTGATTAGACGGAACACAGATTTAACAGCCTTAGCCCTAGTCATATCTACAGTTTGTTTATCGTCAACAGCATCTTGATATTCCTTCTGCGATCCTAGCATGCCAATGCTGTCTAGACACACTAAGTACTTAGATTTGTTGACTTTTTCTTTCTTTTCCTTTTGTTCTTCTAAGATTCCATCTAACACATTTACCACTTGTGTTCTAAATTCCTCTACAGTAGTAACTGGCAAAATTATAACTCTACTCTTATCAATACCTAGATTATCAGCCATTTCAGAAATACTAGAACCCTCTGACTCAAAGAAGATTACATTATTATCCTTATCCTCATCTAAAAAGGATTTGACTACATGAGCCACAAAGAAAGATTTAGCAGTAGATGAAGGACCAGCCACACATACACGTTTACCAATAGGTAATCCAGAATAGATATCACCATTACCCATTACAGCATTAAGCACATAACAACCAGTATCAATATGACCTGATACCGCATAAGGATTATTCTCATCATCTAACATAAAAGCATAATCATTTTTAGCCAACTTCTTAATTCTCTTTAGTGCATCATTCATTCTCTAATTCTCCTAGTATTAGAATATAAAAAACCGATAGCTAATTGTACACTATCGGTTTTCTAATGTCAACTTGTTTTTTAATTAAACTCCAGTATGACCAAACCCACCTTGACCTCTATCAGTAACCCCTAATTCATCTACTGATTCCACTTCTTCAAAATCGCTTTGACTAATAGGAACAATAGCTAGTTGAGCAATACGATCACCATTATTAATAACAAATGGTTCATCACTGAGATTAAACAACAGTACTCCTACATCTCCTTTATATTGATTATCTATAGTCCCAAAATGTACATGTATGCCCTTTTTATAGGCTAACCCTGACCTTGGCCTTACTTGTGCTTCGTATCCCTCTGGTAGCCCAATATGGACTCCAGTTTTGATTAGCTTACGCTCGTTAGGAAACACAGTAATAGAATCTAGTCCATCAGTCAAGATAGTATTAGCGTGTAGGTCAGCACAACTATCACCATTCTTAGCATAAAATGGCATGTAAGAATTTGGATCACTAAGATAAACCTTAGTTTTAGGTTTAGCTATTTCATCTATATAACCAATAACGTTTTCAGCATCTACACTAAGTTTAGATATTTTATCTATATAACCAATAACGTTTTCAGCATCTACACTAAGTTTACAATTTGTTACACTATCCATAGTTATTCATTCTCCCAATAGTTAAAAGTTAGTTGTTCCATTCTCTCAGGTGACACAGCACCAAAGAACTCATCCAAGTCAAAAAACATACAAGACGGTAGTTTACCGTCTTCAAACCCAATAGTCAACCTTCTAAATTTATCTAGTCCACAATCTAATTCTTCTACTACTCCAAGTGGTACTCCCACTAATGAATTATGTCTAGTCTTAGTGTAGATTAACATTGGGTTTTTGTTAGCTTTCTTAGCGCCAGTACAAGTTTGTTCCCAAAATGAGTATATATCATCATTTTTGTTTTTCTTCATAAATAAATTGAAACTACTCTTAGGGTAATTCCGTTTAATCTCTATCGAGAACTTGCCTGTAAGAAATGCACCTGTTGATTTAATAGCTATGATATCACCACATAATTCACCATTTTCTTCTAAGATAGTACCAATAGCACCAGATGAAGGGCAACGCCAGAAAATATAATCCTTATCTTGACCTGATACCCATTTAGTTAGATATTTAGCTATACGTCTTTCTTCTCCGCTACCTATAGCTTTTCCGTTTTTAGCCATCTATTATTCCTTGATTTTGTTGAAATGGTATCCCCTATTGGAATCGAACCAATAACCATTTATGGTGTAAAGGTTTTACATCCGTTTAGATCATAAATGAAAATCAGATTATGATATGTAGATTTTAAAACGTCCATTTTATGTTTTTGAACTTTTACCGCATGTGGATTTTTTGGGTCTATGTAGATATCATATTCAGGCAGATAAAAGTCAGGAAAATAATTATGGGTCAAGCCATGCTGATCAGTCCACTTCAGAGGTTTTGGTCTTTCCCATCCAACCCCCAATTCGTCAAGTCTTTTAGCTAAGGCTAATTCCCAAGAAGAATCCAACATCACTCCCTTGTAATCTACAACCCCTTTTTTGAGTCTTCTATGAGAAGAAGCCAGAGCTTTTTGTTTTATTAACTGTTTTGTTTCTTCAGTGTGTTTCTTCAGTGTGTTTCTTTCCAAGAAAAAATCCCGGTTTACCTTTATTAGGGGAAACTGGTATAGGTTGCCCTTCTGCTTTTGCTTTAGCTTTAGTGTATTGGTTATTGAAATTTACTCTAGACGCTCTAACTTTAGCCATATCGTTGGAATAGTCTTTGCGCTTTGGGTTTTTGTCACACCATCTGGTATGATTTGCCATCCAACCTTTTGGTTTATCAGAAATATCAAATTCATTGTTGCAGTGTTTGCATTTTCTTATGTTCATGCTTTCTCCATTAAGCTAAGGGGATATTATTGATACACTCTACCAGTTTAAGTTCTGATTGTCAATCTGTTTTTTCATACATTCTATAACACCTACTAATTCTTCTATTATTAGCCACAATTCATCATTGTTCAGTTTAGATAATTCTTTCTTACTAATCAATAGATTACGAATCCAGTCTACATATACTTTGTTCTGCATTGGTTACTCCTTAATCTAAAACTCTTCCTCTAGTCTTAATTCGTTCCTGATACTCATTAGAAGTTTACCTAATGCGTTTTTACCCTTACCAGTTTTAAGACAAACTCCCCAATACTTATCACCCCAATTGTTACCCTCTTGGATTAATTCATCTCCAGTAGACAACAGTTTAGACCTAAATGGTTCTTGTGCGAATTTTATACTCAGACAAAAATACATCACCACAAACTTATAATCATCCCATCCAGTATTCAGTGGAACTTTCTTAGCCTTCTTTTTAACTAACTTGGGGTCATGGGTAGAACAATATTTCTTCCACTTAGGATTATTATTCTTAGCTGATTGATAAGCGTTCTCGACACAACTATATTCATAATCACCATATTTTATGATACACGGATGGAAATTACTTAGCCACGAATATTCACCTCTAAATTCAGTAATCATCGCTTCTTAGCCCCAAATATCTTAGCTAATTCATTAGGTGTTTTTCTGTACTTATCAAACCCCAATAAGTAACTAACTATTTCACTACACCACCACTTATCATCATGTTGCTTCTTAACCCAAAAGAACACATACCAAAACATAATACCATAGTAATCATATTTAGCGTTTAGGTATTCAAAACATTCAGAATAAATTCTCTGTTCTTCTTCTAGGGTGTGGTTTAAATCAATAATTTCCCAATGGTCATTTACATGGGGATTGATATACTTAAACCTCACTTTACCCTCTCTTGGTGAACTAGAAAAACAGATATAACCATTTTTAGGATCATCATATACTTTATCGAAAGCTAGTTCTACATGACTATAACCATAACCACCACTAAACGCATCAATGGTTTTATCTACCCATGTTCCTTTATTCGCCTTGTATAGCATTATCTTCATTTGGCAACTCCTTTACTTCCACACTTAAGCATTCATCACAATTATAGTTTTGTAACTCTTCTTTATTCTTAGGAAAAATCCATTTCTCCTTACTACAAATACCACAAGTAACTTTACTCATTGGGATTATTTGTACTCGCATTAGTTTAATCCTTTTCTAGTTTACTAAACTTCTTTTTCTCTACTGTGTATGATGATTCTGCTAATTCCTTAATTCTATCCTCATGTGTAATAACAGTGACACAATTACTATCATTCTTGAGTTTAGCGAACAGTAGCCTTATACCTTCCATTCCATCAAAATCTAAATCACCAAACATCTCATCACACACTAACAAGTTACTATTTACATTGTTCTTCATTCTAGCTATTTCTAGGAAAGCAAACACTAGTGATAAATCTAATCTTTGTTTCTCACCAGCGGATAGATTGCCATACTTCAAATCATCATAACCACCAGCTATTATTGATTCATTAAATTCATCATCAAACTTAATTTGATACTTAGCTGATAACATCTTTAGATTGTCGTTGACGTGCTTGTTTAGTATTGCTATATGTTTGTTGAATATGTACTTACGTAAACCCTTTTCTGATAATAGCTTCTGTAGAACAGTGATATTATTCTTTTCCTTAGTGACTCCTGCCTTTTCAGTTTCTATTTGTGTCTTTTCTTTCTTGAGTTTCTTTAGTTTGTCATCATTGTCTTTATCTAGTTTAGCTTGTTGCTCTATGGACTTCTTACCATGATTTATCTTTTCTGTCAATAGAGAATTATCTGATTCTAAGTTTCTCTTAGCAATAAGTAATTTGTTCTCGTTTTTTTCTAACTGATCTATCTCTTCCTTAAATTTCCTTAAGGATTCTAACATGTCATTGATTTTGGCTAATCTGCCTTCCCACAAGTCTAAATCAGATTGTAGTTGCGCTACCTTTTCTTCCTTATTGAATCCTTTTATTTTCTGATTACAGGTAGGACAAATATCAGTAACCTTATTCAATTGGCTACGAATAGACTTAATATTAGAGTTACAAGTGTATCTCTTTTCTATAGCCTTATCGTAATTCTTGAGTTTACCTTGTAACTCTTTTTTGTTCGTCACCAAACTTAATTTCTCAGTGTTTAGATATAGGATTTGGTTTTTGTTTTCCTCTATCTCAGATTCATGTTTGGTTATAGCTTCTTGGGTTTCATTTATATCTACCATTTTGCTTTTGTTAGACTTAAGCACTTCCATGTTAGAAATAATGCGCTCTACATCTTTACTTAGTATTAACTCTTTCTCCTTAACAGAAGCTAACCTATGTTTCAGATTAGTAGCTATATCAGACAAAACATCAATATCGAAAATGGTTTCAGTGAAAGTTCTTTTTTCACTAGCTGATAATTCTAGGAATGGTTTATAGAACCTATTGGATATGATTAGGATTTGTTCTATAATTTTTGGGGTAAGACCAGTGATCATTTCTAGTCTTGATTGGTAATCATGTACACTAGAATCTTCATCTAGTAATACATCATTCTTATATATCTCGAAGATATTAGGCTTAATACCACGTTTCACTAGATAGGAATTGTTGCCAACATCAAAGAATAGTTGTACTAGACAATCCTTCTTGTTAAAGGTGTTTACTAATTTAGTCTTATTTGTGTTACGGTACACCTTACCCGTAAGAACAAAGAATATAGCATCTGCTAAGGTAGACTTACCAGCACCATTAACTCCACTTATAGCCTTAATCTCATTATCAAATTTGAAACTTGTCGTGTTGTTCCCATAAGATAAGAAGTTCTTAAACTTAATCTCTCTAAAAATCATTCTGTATACCCTTCATAGCAATCAATAGTTTGTTCCAACTGTTGAATATAGTCACCCATTATCATCAGATTATCCAATAACATAGCCTTATTATTAGGATGAGTTATTGGGTAATTGGGATTAAGTGTATTATATATAGGAGGTTTAGGTTTTCCACAATCTATACTAATGGGTGTAGTTGTATAGTTAATACTCTTAGTACAATTAGTTAAAAGACCCATTGACAAGATTGATATAATTAGAATCGTCTTTGTCATTACCGCCTTTATATTCATCGATAAATATTTCCTTATTGAAGTACTTATATCGCCATTCGTCTATAGATAGTTGTTGCTCACCAACCCTTGATTCTAATCTACGTGTCAGGTTTTCTAACTTGTTGTTTTCTCTAACTAAATTATTGATTATCTCATCTCTCTTCTCTAACTCAGAATAAACATTCCTGACACTTTTAAAGAAAAATCCTAATACCTTTAACACCAACCTTTTCATTTTCTAATTGTCTCCTTCCTTAATTTTAGCTAGTTCTTCCTTGAAAATGGAATCTATCTCGTTAATGTCTGACTCTATCTCTATTGTTTCAAGATATTCTTCCCAAACTTCCTCTACACTATTACTATTAACCTTCAAGTCATCATCACCTAAATCTATTAATTGCATAGTGTGATTGTCTTGTATACTCACATTAGCGTTGTTTTCCACTAACTCATTTAACCATTTCTCAATAGTAATAGTTCTAGCTGTATTTAATTGTATCTTTATTTTCTTATCTAGTAAAGTAGAAATCTCAGGTAAGTCATTTTCATTATCAATCGCAATTTCCATAAAGTAGTTATAAGGATTCTTAATCAATTCATACTCGCCATTTTCATCATCTAGTATCATTATATATTTATCTATTCCTACATCATACAACTTAGTTTGATACGGTGTACCTAAGTAGATAATGTTACCTTGTTTAGATTGTAAGTGGTAATGTCCTGACACTACCAAATCAAACTTCTTTAGTTTAGATTTAGAAATATGACTAGTATCAGAGTAAATGCCTTTCTGTAACATAAAACCGCTTAGTTCTAAATGTCCAAAGCAAAATTTCTTAGTAGTATTCCTAATAGCCTTATTAACATTGTCAATAGTAGAATCATTAATCCACGGTAAATAAATAGAATTACCTAGTTCTACTGGTTCTAATCCTGCTACACAATAATCATTATTAAGTAGTTCAATAATATTACATTCATTAGTATTTTTATAATGAGTGTCGTGATTACCTACTATAATAACACCAACATCATTAATACTACTTAGGAACTGTTTAAAGTGGTTAATACTAGTATGAGTAACACTATTTCTGTTATCAAACAAATCACCAAGAAAGTCACATGGTAAGTTATTAGTATTAGCGTAGTCAATAATCCAGCCTAATGATTTTGCCTGATAATCAATAAAGTTACTATCTTTCTCGTTTACACCAAAATGCAAATCACCAATAATCAATCGCTTCATAACTACTCCTATTTAGTATTAGCACTATTCATCTTAGACTTAATATCTTCAGTTAGTTCTAACTCTATTCTATGTTTGTGTTGCATTTCGGTAACATGATTACTAAGCTCTATCCACTTATTATTCTGATACTTCATTTCTGTTTCTCTATACTTGAAATAACAATTATGAATGGTAGTAGTAAAGTAGCCAAACGGGTTAGTACGATTAGTATCAAAGGACTTAGCATACCTGACACATCTCAAGTAAGCCTCAGTAATCATATCTTCTTTCCATGTATAACTAAAAAATCTTGGTTTACTAGCTATACGATTACACATTTCCCAGAACATTAGATGTAGCTTGTCACTAAATTCATCAGTTTGTTCTAAATGGATTAATTCTTGTCGTAATTCAGCATTGTTAACATAATTCTTCTTAGTTTTTTTCGCCATTAGTATCACCTTTTTATTAAATGGTTATCATGTTTAGTACCTCATTAAATAAATGGTTCTATGTGGTTCCATTAATTCTATTCATTCCAGACCACATAAAGAACCGCATCAGCTAAATCCGACAGGATTTAGATGGTATCCCAAGTGAACATCGTGAACGCAGGGATAAATCCTCTACATAGTATTATACTAATTATTACCATGACACTAGATACAATTATCCCAACCGCATTAGTTATTATATTGTACCACTAGTTCTAATGAATGTCAAGTAGTTTAATTAGAAATAATGACATTAGATACAACTATCCATTAATACCAAGTAGTACTATTAGTATTATGTAGTATTAGGCTTTTCTTTTTGAAGTGTGATTATGATGTGTAGTATTAGGTAGGATTATTTAATGTTATGTAGTGTTATTCATTGTTCACTGCGTTCTCAATGAAACTACGAAATTCTATCGAATTTCTCCGTAATAGTATTATGTTTTTCTTTTTAGAGAGTAGTCTTAATTGTGTAGTACTAGGTAGGATTATTAATGCTATGTGGTATTAGGATTTTCTTTTTGAATGTTTGATTACCATTGTTTAGTACTATTAATATCATTTAGTGTTATGTAGTACTAAGTTTTTCTTTTTGAAGTATGGTTTTATTTTCTAGTTCTAAATAGTAATTATTAGTATTAATTAGTAATTAGATACAATTATCCCACCCTACCCACTTGCAATAAAGGTCTTAGTCACTAAATTGTGTGGGTAAGCGCCGAATATATTAGAAAATCGCCCTAGTCATGGCTTAATGCGATGAAGAATAAATGTTCCCACTTTTACTCTTACTCCAATATATCCAACTCTAATAAGATGTTTTATCTCATTAGACACGAAGGGTATGTGCTATTAATGATAATAGCTTCTAGGAGACACCACTTTTATTGTACCGCTGGCCTAGGCGGTGGCTATGGTTATACCTGATGTAGCCGAATATAACCCCATAAGCTCTTCTATAGTATTAATCTATGAACCCAATTAGAGGGTAGGAACAATATGTTATGTTTCTATATGGTATTCAATTTCCTAGTATAACAACTTAGAATTACTTTGTCAACCCCTAGTTGTAACTTTTTTGAATTATTTTTCATCTCCGTATAATCTATTTATCCTTTGGAACTGAGTAAAGATAAATATAGATGTCAATAAACTAATTTTTAGGAGTATCAATATGTCTGACAACATGCAAAACATTACAGGACAAAATAGATATAGGTTAATGCTAACTGGTGAAAGATTTAGAAACAACCCCTTAGAACTAATGTGTACCTCAGTTACGATGCCGGGGGTTAGTTCAGGGTTAACTAGTTTATCTTCTCCAGCTAGACCTATTCCACAACCGGGGGGTAGTTTAACATATGATGATCTGTTTGTCAACTTTATTGTTAGTGAGGATTTGTCTGAATGGCTATATGTGTTTAATTGGATAAAGGATATCAATTATGGTAGTTGTGTAGACGCTGTTCCTTACTATAGTCAGATAGAACTAATGATATTGACTAATAAGTTTAATCCGTTGTTGAGTTTTACTTTCCATAACGCTTTCCCTTATGTGTTAGGTGTTGTTGACTTTAGAGAAGATACACCTGCTATTGAAACTGTTAATACTAGTGTTACATTTAAGTTCACAGATTACACACATAACCCCACAATTTAGTTGACTTTTCATAGAAAAACAGTAATATATAAGGATAAGATATGAAATCATTCAAACAGTATGTTATAGAGAAAAGAAGAAACCCTGACCAGAACATTAAGGTTAGCGTATTAGATAAACTATTACAGTATGCTGGTCGTGGTACTGATACATATGTTTCGTTTAGGGATTTGAATAAACTAGGTATTAATCCACAAAGTAAATATAGCACACCTAATGGTATCTATTGTTATCGTTTACAGGATTTTGAGAGTTCATTAGAATCAGAACACACTATTAAACAAGTGTTTCCTTTCACTGGTGACAAACCTGCTGAATACGCTTATGTGTTTGAACCTAAACCTGAAGCTAATGTTGTTTATCTTAGTGATGTAATGGCTAAGGATGTTATAGACTACATGGAAGTGTGGTTTGATAAGTATCCTAAAACTAAGAATTTCTTTGAATATGGGGCTGAATTAGAAGTAGTTCAGGGAGAATTACAAGAACTAGAACAAAGGCGTGATGCTGTTTATGAGTTTATAGGTATTAAAAATTGGGAACAATTTGTAGATATTTATATGAACACTGAAGTAGAATACCGAAATTCATACAAAACAATAGCAGAACATATGGTATTATCTGATTTGATATTAGGGTCACTGTATACCCTTGTAGATGTAGATTTAGGTGATGACTCCTTTATTAATTCTAAACAAGTTTTCACTAAGCCTAACTTGTCGTTTATGAGTATTAGTCCTGATGCTATGGAAAACATGTCTGAAGCTATTGATTTTAATGATGTAATTGAAGCTGTTGAAGCTATGATTGAAAATGTAGAAGTTAGGATATATGGATTAGAAGAAGATATACAAGAACTACAGAATTTTGAAAATGCGAAAAGCTCTGAGGATTTTGCTGAGTGGTTGTATTATAACCATGTTGATTTATATATAGAACCTCCTAAAGAAAATTCGCCAGATCACGTTCTATGGTGGTTTGGTTGGACTATATTTAAAGATCAACCTAACAAATGGAATAAATTCTTTAGGGTTATAGGTATTGATGGTGTAGTGGATGATGATTGTCAAGGTATAATTCATCCTAGTGAAGAATGTCAAGCAGTGTTTTTCGATAAGACTAAGATTAATGTGTTAGAATCTATAGTTAATAAAGAGTATGTGTTAGACCTAGACAACATTAAAGTTAAATCTAAACATGGTGTAGAAAGTATAGTTAAAGCTATAAAGAATTCTTTTGGTTCGGCTGAAGCAATAGACATGATAAATGAGATAAATGATATTAGAACGGAGTATCCTAGAAACGAACAAATGGTAAAGGACTTCATAACTAATAATGTAATCCCTAAGTTAGAAGAAGTAGAAAAAACAGAATTTAAATTATTAAGGTAAAACGGAGAACAAACATGAATCTAGATGAACTGTTTAAGGAAATAGAACAGGATTTGACTATATCTTTTGAAAACCTGCACGAGAAAACATATAAGATACCCAACTACCATAGTAAGTATCTTAAGTTATACTTCGAGCAAAAACGCATACTTAATAAGTGTAATGAAGAATTAGGGAAATTGTATAAGAATAAATACTACTATTACACCGAACAATACGAATATAAGTTAGATACTACTAAGGAAATCAATTTCCATATATACAGTGATGAAGAATACAGTAAGGCTAACTTGAAAACAGAGAACCAAAAATTACTAGTTGATTGCCTAGAGAGAACACTTAAACGAGTACAATTTCTAAGTAAAGATGTATCCAACATACAGGAACAATTAAAATACATGCAGGGGGTATAATTTTGATTATAAGTAAAGTGAATGAATCTACATTAAAAATAACCGATTTAGAATATGATGATGCTAAGTTTATCAGCGAACAGTTTAGTTTCTATGTGGATAATTATAGGTTTACCCCTCAGTATAAAATGGGTAAGTGGGATGGTAGGATTAAACTATACAACATGTTTAACAGCACTATTCCTGCTGGTTGTTTAGATAAACTGTGCAAGGTGTTATCTAATGCTGGTATTGATTATACCTTAGAAGGAATTGATATAGTCCAATTTGACCTAGATAGAGATAATGTTCAGAGTTTCTTAAAGGATGAATTGAAATGTAAGTTAGATTTCTTTGATCACCAGTATGATGCTTTTGTTGGACTACTTAAGGAAAATAGAGGTATAGGTGTATTACCTACTGGTTCAGGTAAATCTCTTTTTCAATACGCTATTATTAATTATCTGTTGAATAAGGGCTATGCGGAAAAGGTACTATTAGTAGTTCCTAGTATTTCCCTAGTTAACCAAATGGAGTTTGATTTCTTAGAATACGCTAGTGAATTGCCTAATTATCAAGATAAATTACACAAGGTTTATGGGGGTCAAGATAAGAACACTGATAAACCAATAACAATTTCTACTTGGCAATCATTACAAGAACTAAATCAAGAATGGTTTGAACAATTCGATGTATTAATGGTTGACGAGTGCCACACTTGTACTGCAAAAGTTCTAAGTAAAATAGTAACTTACTGCACTAATACCCCGTTTCGCTACGGTGTTTCGGGAACTCTAAGTGAGTCTAAGGTAAACGAGATGCAACTAGAAGCACTATTTGGTAAGATAACCCATTTCACTACTACTAAGGAATTAACTGATAAAGGCATTTTATCCCCAATCAAGATATACAACATTGTAGCAAAATATGATAATGATGTCAAGAAGAAATTTAATGCTACACTTAAGTCTATCAGAGATAAACAAAAAGCTAAGAAGGAAGGTGTAGGAGCTAAATTATATCAAGCAGAAAACGAGTTCTTACAAGAACTAAAGGTAAGAAAAAGGTTCATTCTAAAGACGATAAATAAGTGTAAAGGTAACACACTGGTATTATTCAGAAATGTGGAATACGGTAAAGAGTTGTGTGAGTTAGCTACTAAGTACTTAGATAGAAATGTGTATCTAGTTTATGGCGATGTAAAACCAAACGAGAGAGAACGCATTAGGCAGATAATGGAAGAAGAGGATGATGCTATCATATTTGCTACATTGCAGATATTCTCTACTGGTATTAACATTAAAAAGTTGAAATATCTAATCTTCTCACAAAACATAAAGAGTAAGATTAAGGTTATCCAGTCTATCGGTAGAACACTAAGGAAACATAAGACTAAGAAATCAGCAGTACTGATAGACATTATAGATAATATTAATGGTAAGAACTATTCAGTGAAACATGCTATGGATAAGTTAGAGTTATATGACGAAGAAGGTCACGAATATAAAATTAAGGAAGTTAATCTATAATCGAAAGGTGAATTGATGGCTGAGGAAACTACATTTGAAAAGGTGAAACGTTATTATGCTATGGATATGAATGTTACTCGAATAGCTAATAAGTTAGGAGTAACCGAAAAGACCGTCAAAAATTATATTGGTATACTAAGAAGTGTTTATGGTAGTAACGAAAAATCAACTAACATTGATGCTAATTTCAATTTAGATGGTGAGGATTTGAAGATTGAAACGTTATCCCAAAAACTAGGAATAGACCTAAACGAATGGGAACCAGTAAATATAATTGGTAATCAGTGGGGAGATAACAAACAACTAAAGATTAGATACAATAAGATAATCCCTGACGATAATATTTTCCAAGCTATTGATAAGGTAGTAGGGAAACTCAATAGTGGTAGTGTAGATACAAAGAAAGTGAATTACACTCCAAACGAAGGGGTACTAATAGAAATCGCTTTATATGATCACCACTTTGGTAAACTTGCACACCATAGCGAAACAGGTAATAACTATGATTTGAAGATAGCTAAGAGGGAATATTTAGAAGCTATTAATGATGTATTGACTAGAGCTAATCATTCTAACGAACTAAGTAAAATACTATTTCCTATTGGACAAGACTTGTTTCATGTAAATAACGAAATTAGTACTACTGCTGGTGGAACATTCCAAGATACTGATAGTAGATTAACTAAGATATTTGAAACAGTACAAGAAACACTAATAGAAGCTATTGATTTGATGTTAGAAGTAGCGCCAGTAGATATAGTATATGTGCCAGACAATCACGGTCCTATTACTAGTTACTTTATGTGTAAGGTAATCGAAGCCTACTATAAACATAATCCTAATATTACCATTGATACTAGTAATAGGAGTAGGAAGTATTATCAACACGGTAACACCTTAATTGGTATGAGTCATGGACACGCTGAAAAAGCAGACACATTAGCCCTTACAATGGCGTGTGAGGCAAAACAAGAATGGGTAGATACCCTGTTCCACGAATTTCATTTGGGTCACTTTCACAAGAAATCTGAGAAGAAATTTAATACTGCTGAGAGTTTAGGAGATGTGGTTATTAGATATCTGCCTAGTCTTAGTGGTACTGACAAGTGGCATGAAACTAAGGGTTATACTACAGCTAGAAAGTTTTGTGAATGTTATCTATATGATTACAAAACAGGTCCGATTGGTAGTTTGATGTATAATAAGATTAAGGGAGAATGATAGAATGTTTAAGGGATTAGTAAGAAAAGATGGTTTAGTTTACTTAAGAATCAATGACGAGATGATAGAGTGTGCCAGAAAATATCAATCAGTCTTGAATGAGAAACTAGATACTTGTCCTAAGAAAGTAACTAAGGTCTTTGGGGATGTTATGAATAACCGAATGAACACTCAAGATATAGTAGATTACAATATGGATGAAGATATCACATGGCAATTTATTAAGATAGTCATATCCATTAGTAATCAGATTAGGAAGAAATAATGCCTGAGATAACTAACAGTACAAGTATAAACAAATTAGTTAGTAAGTTCCATCATGGGGCTAGAACTAACTTGTACAGGGTAGAAGTATCTTTCTTAGGGGAAGATTTAGAGTTCTTTTGTCGTTCCGCTCAGTTCCCCGGTCACTCTATAGATAAAGTTCCAGTGTATTATCAGAACAATAAGATATATGTAGCTGGAGATTACGAGTTTATAGATTGGACTCTGACAGTTATAAACGATAAAACCTTTACTGTTAGGAATAATTTAGAATTGTGGTCTGATAGTATTAAGGCTAAGTATGGTACTTATGGTGCAACTAACATTAAGGACTATATGAAGACTGCCTATATCTATCAATTAGATGAAAATGAAGATGAGATTAGAGGTATCAAATTATTACATGTGTGGCCTTCTGAGATATCCCCTATAGAGGTCAGTTACGATACACAGGATACGTTTCAGGAGTATTCAATAACTCTAACTTACGCTTACTATGAGGAAGAAAAGGGATTGATATCTACTGTTAAGGATGCCGCCAAGGATATGAAAAATACTGTTAAAAACTCATTTAGAGGTATGGGCGATACCTTAGATAATCCTTTTTAATAATAGGAATAACTGTTTTGATTTTACCTAGAGAATTACATTTTTTAACAAACAACATGAACAATCACCAAAGCAAAGTTAATATCGGTGATGTTGTGTTTTTTGGATACCAATCAAATGAATCCTTTTATGATATGTTTCCTTTAGTGTTGATTTTATCTATTAAGAGAGGCCACGGAGTTAGTTTCTTAGGGTTTAATTTACACTACATGCCACCTGATATTAGAGGGTTATTGTTACAAGAACTAAGAGATAGTGGCTATAAGGGTGCTAGGCAAATGTCTAGAGAGGAAATCCCTAGACGCTATTTCACTAATGCTATAAAAACGTACTCCTTAGATAATGTAATCACTAAGATTAAAGTGTTTTCTGAAACAGAAATTACCGATGTGATAAATACTATAGTACCTGTTTATGATGCTAAAACTGAAGTAAACATAATCAAACACCTAGATAAAGTGTTTGTTGATGAAAGAAGGGGTAAATAAATGGCTTGGGAATTTCTAAGAAGAATATTTAATACAGAAAGAGATGACACTTTACTTCAAGAACCTAACCCTAATCAGGGTAATGTAGACTTATCTGCATTTGAAGGTGAGCCAGAAAATAGAGTAGTAGACTCTGTTAATGCAGGGTTGAATGGTGTTTTGGGAGTAGGTTACGGTTTAGATGATGGTAGTAACTATTCAGAAGATGTAAAAGCACTAATCAAAAAATATAGAGAAATGTCATTAGTGGCTGATATTAATGATGCTGTTGATGAAATAGTGAACGAATGTATTATAAAATCTCAAGGACAAATAATCAATATTGGGCTAGAAGACACAGAACTATCAGATAACATTAAAGAAACAATCATTAATGAATTTAATCACTTATACACTGTTACTGATTTCCAATATAAGGGAGATGAGTATTTTCGTCAATGGTACATTGATGGGAGATTGTATACTCAAAACCTATTTAACCCTGAAGAAAGACGTGAGGGTATTGTATCATTTAATGTGTTAAGTCCTTTTAACTTAGAACGAATTAAGACTACAGAAGGTAAACAATTCTATATCTATAAGGTAGATAGAAACACACAAATGTTTTCTACTGCTTATCAGTTTAGATATAATGGGTTTATCATTCCTGATGACCATATTAACTTTACTTCTAGTGGTCTAAAGGATGCAAACGAAAATTACTATATTAGTCACTTACATAAGGCTATAATTCCTCATAACCAATTAAAACTGCTAGAAGATGGCGCTGTTATCTACACTATGACTAGAGCCGTAGAACGCCGCCATTTTATAGTTAAGACTGGTAAATTAAATCAAGCTAAATCTGAAGCACAAGTAAAGAAAGCTATGAATGCTTTCAAGAACCGTGTGGTTTATGATAGGTCTTCGGGTTCTATTAGTCAACGTAAAGATGTAATGACTATCACAGAAGATTTCTGGTCAGCCGCTTCTGATGATGGACGTGGTATTGATATTAATCCTATTCAGGGTGGTACTCAGTTACGCGATTTAGTAGACAATATGGAATATTATAAGCGTAATATGTTGCGTTCTCTTAAAGTACCTTATGGTAGATTTGATATTAGTGGTGCTACTACCATTAACTTTGGCGATAACGCTAAGGAAATTACTAGAGATGAATTAAGATTTACTAAGTTTACTAACTCCCTAAAGGATAAGTTTGGTAGAGGTTTGTTCCTACCAATGCTAAGGAAACACTTATATCTAAAAGGGATAATGGATTTAGAGGAATTTGATAACATTGCCCCTGATATTGTGTTTCATTGGGCTAAAGACCAATACTTTGAAGAGATAGCTAAACAAGAAAGGATTAGGGCTAAGATAGAAATTTTAGGTAGTGTTGACCAATATATAGGAAAAGATAAATACTTCTCAAAGGGTTATGCTTACAGAGAAGTGTTAGGTATGACTGAGGAAGAAATCAAAGAAATGCGTGACGAAATAGACATGGAAGAAAAAATGGGAGTTAAGGGCGATGACGGAGTAGAAGACCAAGACGATATGGGTTTTGGTGACGTTCCTGAAGATGGCGCTATTCCTATGGACGATGAATTTGAAGAACCAGTAGAAGAACCTGAGCCAGAAGCAGAGGAAGAACCCGAACCTGAATCACCTACAGATTCGGAAGAAACTGAAGAATTATAACTGATAGGATGTCTCTATGGAGGAATCAAATTCACACTATAAAAATCAAAACCACTTAGTATTTGGAGATAGAAGAATTAATAACCACTGTCCTAGTCACGATAGAACGTTAAACGATATTAAAGAATTGTATGACCGCACAGGTAGTTTAGACGTACAAGTTAAATCGGTGAGTTCTAATATGAGTCTACTTATAAAGATTTTATCTGGAACTGTTGTTATAGGTGCGGCTATGTTAGGTTCTATATATCTATCAGTAGCTAAGATTGATAAACAAGTTGCTACTATCGTGACCACTGTACATAGTCAAGAAAAAGAAAACGCTAGAATAGAAGAAAATGTTTATAGGTTACAAGAAAGAGTGATGTCTTTAGAAATGGCTTGTCAAACAATAAGAAGTAAAATTAACGATAATCAAAAAGATAAATAACATATAAGGAGTAAAAAAACATGAAAACTGATCAAGTAGTAAAATATGTAATCAAAGAGGAGCCAGTAAGAGTAAAGGAAGCTGTTGCTGGTATTCTAAAACAAAAAATTGCTGAACAATTCAAAAACAGCGTTAGTAAATAAGGGGCTTTCTCATGGAACTATTATTAGAATCTACAGATGATTTATTAGTAGAATCTGTTGTTGAGGAAGATAAAAAGAAGTTATATATTGAAGGTGTAACACTACAAGCAGAAATCACTAATGGCAACAAAAGAGTATATCCAGCTAAAGTATTAAAAGAAGCTATTCAAAAACATACTGATATTGATATGAAGCGTAATCGCTGTGTAGGGCAATTAAATCATCCTCTAGAGAGGACTGCTGAGATTGACCCTGAACTAGTATCTCATGTGTTTGAATCAGTAAGACAAGAAGGTAATAATTTTATTACTAGGGCTAGAGTGTTAGAAAATATGCCTAAAGGTAAAATCTTAGCTTCATTACTAGAGAATAACATTAAGATGGGTATTAGTTCTAGAGGGCTAGGAAGTGTTAGTGAGAGTAACGGAAAAAAGATTGTACAAGAGTTTAATATTATCAGTCTAGGTGATGCAGTGTTTATGCCTAGTGCGCCTGAAGGTTTCATTGAAGCTATTAAGGAGCAACAAGAATGGATTTATGATAATGGTACAATCGTTCAAAAAGACTTATCTGAAGAGATGGATGAGTATAAGAAACTAATAAATGAATGTAAAGCTAAGGATATTCAGGAAGTAATGAAGAATATCTTAACAGATTATATTAAGAAATTAACACTATAAGAAGGGGATACAAAATGGCTAATTTTAAGGATATTCTATTAGAGAGTTTCGATAAGAAGCCAATTGAAGAATCAGTTGCCGCTCCGTATGTGGGGCAACGTCTAAATTCGATTGGTAAAGCACGTGGTACTGATTTTACTGTTACCTTTGTCAATGACAAGATTGTTAAGGTAAAAGGACCACTAGGTAAAGAACAAACTTATGATCGTAAAGAATTTGCTAATGAGTTCAGTTTAGTAGGTGAAGTTTCTGAATCAGTAGACCTAGAAGATGCTGGAATCTTTAGTGTGGATTTTAGTGTCAATGACCCTAGTGGTGAGCAGGTAGCTATGATTCTCCGTGATGTAGCTGATATGATTGATGAAGGAGAAAAGGAAGGAATTGTAACAGATGACGAAGATAACGAAATTGGTTCATTCTGTTTTAAGTGTAATGAAGAATCAGACAAAGGTGAGGATGAAGTTGATACTGGCGACCTTGAGGCAGAATTAGAAGCTGAATTAGAGGATGAAAAAGAAGATGAAGGTGATGATGATTAATAAGTAATCCCTAAAAGATAAATAATTATAAGGGTTTTTGAAAAGTGCATTAAAACTTTAACATAAAGGAGATAGTAACGATGGAGATTTTAGAAGTATTACAAGAAAAACTTGGTGAAGAAGTCTTCACTGAGGATTTCAAAAAGGAAATGGAGTCTCAATTTGAGATTCTAATTAATGAAAAGGCGCAAGCCAAGGCTGATGAAAAAATAGCCGAAAAAGAACAAGAAGTAGAGGAAAAAAAGAAAGAACTAGATGCTAAGAAAGAAGAAATCGAAGAATCTTTACGTCAGGAAGCTGATGAGTATAAGACTGAGTTAACCGAAAGTATTGATGGTTATCTTGATTATGCTGTTAAAGAGTTCTTCCAAGAAAACAAAACTGCTATTCAAGATGAGTTTACCGTTAAGGCTGCTAAGGAACTAATTGAAAGTTTCGCTAACATCATTGAAAGTAACCATTTTACTGTAGACCTAGATCAAGAAAAGCGTATTTCTAGTCTACAGGAAAAGATTGACCAGATGCAGAAAAAAATGAATAAGGTTATTCGTGAAAATATTGATAAGAAAATGGAAATTCAAGAGTACAAAAAGTCACTACGTTTTAAGAAGCTAACAGAAGGACTATCTAAGGTTAAGGTAGAAAAGGTTCTATCTCTAACTGAAGGGCTAGAATTTAAAGATATGTCTGATTTTGAACGTAAGGTAAAACTATGTGTGGAAAGGGTATCTGATAGAAAATCTGCTCCCCTACAAGAAGAAAACGAAGAGTTAACCGAAAGTAAGAAAACTAAAACTTCCAAATCTGATATTGATAAATATCTATAAACAAAAAGGAGAATGAAAAAATGGCTGAAGAAAAAGAAATTCAATTTGCGGAAACTGAAACTCTAGTTGAGAAATGGCAACCAGTTCTCGATCTAGAAGGTAAATGGAGTGACAAGATTGGTGACGCTCCTAAGTTCAAGAGTGACACACAGCGTAGTCTAACTGCTACCATGCTAGAATCACTAGAGCAAACTGTTCTTAGTGAAACTACTGTAGCTGGTGATGTAGCTGTAGTTAACCCTGTACTTATTCCTCTAGTACGCCGTATCACCCCTGCACTTATCGGACCTGAGGTATTTGGTACTCAACCAATGAAAGGTAGTTCAGGACTAATCTTTTATCTCCGTTCTCTATACTCTGGTCAGAACGAAGATGATCTCAAGTATGGTCCTACTTCTGCTGTACTAACTCTAGCTGATGGTTCTGCATTTGAAGTTGGTGACGCTATCACCTCTGAAGGTGGCGGTGCTGGTACTGTTGCTTATGTAGAAAGTAACAACGTTCTAATCTCTGTAACTGCTGGTGAATTCGTAGTAGGTGAAGGTGTAGATAACGCTGATCCTTACTCTGCTTCTGAAACTACTGTTAGTTCAGTGTACACTAATGAAGCTGGTTATCAGTTTATCTTCAAGAACTATTCAGGTCCTTGGAATACCTCTATTACATCTCCCGGTGCTACTATGGAAAGTTCTCTATATGAGACTTTCACTAGCCACAATGAGGTAGGGTTTACCATTGAGTCTGATGTAATGGTAGCTAAAAAACGCGCCCTCAAAGCACGTTTCTCTAGGGAACTAGAAGAAGACCTTCGTAACAGCCACGGTCTAAATGCAGAGCAACTTCTAATTCAGATGAGTTCTGATGAGATTGTTCGCGAAATGAACCGTGAATTTATAGGAACCATTAATGACGTTTGTACTTCTGGTAATAACAACGTTTACACTCTTGCCTATGCTACTCTAGATGGTCGTTATGAGATGGAAAAATACCAGAACGTAGTAGCCGCTATTGACCGTATCGGGTTCAACATGGCACTACGTAACCGCCGTGGACCTGCAAACGTACTAATTTGTAACGCTAAGGGTCTTAGTATCCTTCGTTCCACTGGTAAACTCGAAGGTGGTTCTGCTACTGGTGTTACTAATCCTGATGCTGGTACTTTCAATGGTATGAAGGTTCTCTTTGACCTTTTCGCTGACAATACTGAGCCTACCCTATGGTTAGGTTTCAAAGGTGGGGAAGCTGATGCTGGTTTCTTCTACGGACCTTATGTGCCTCTACGTGTTGACAAAGGTATCGGACCTGAGGACAACATTCCTCGTATGTTCTTCACCACTCGCTATGGTCTACAGGCTAATAAGTTTGGTGCTGAGAACTACTATGGTAAGATTACTATGACTGGATTCCCCGGTTATAGCTGGAACTAATCTTAGTAAAACTAATTAACATGTAATAGAATTAAGGGGTAGTCATTTTTGGCTACCCCTTTTTCTATGCTAAATAAAAAGATAAATACAATCAAAGACTACAAGTATCTATTAAGGAGTCCTTGATATGGATAATAAGAAATACTCTGGTCCTCAAATGGGAGAAATGTTAAGTTTCCCTAAGAGTCCTGAAAACTTATGGGATTACAACGCTTTCATTAAAATGACTTGTTATGATTATGATTGGCGTTTATACGGTTCTTCTCTTAGGTTATTCTTTAAGGAAGAATCTCAAAAACTTGCGGAAAAGGATATGTTATCTAGCCCTAATAAACACATATTCCTTCCTATACCTAATGGTGGATTAGGAGTACAAGATAATTTACAATATGATGAAACTAAGGGTGGGGTAACTTTAGAAAACAAAGCAGTTACCATTATAGCCGAATCAGTAAAAAAGGCTGGAGTATTAGGACAAGTAGCTAGTGCTTACCAGAATAGTGCTGAAACTCTTTTTGGTAGAACATTAAACCAATTCTTAGTGCATACGTTTAAGGGAATCAATCTTAGACAATACACTTATACTTGGTCGTTTATTCCATATTCACAAGAAGATGCTAACGAGTTAAACAAGATAATAAAAACACTGAGAAAAGCATCCTTACCCGAATATGAACCAAATAACTTTACTATCAAGTATCCTAACTTTTGGTTAGTTAGACCTTATGCTAATAATAAGATGTTGTTTGAATTGAATTACTTGGTAATAACAGAGGTTAAGGTGGATTATGGTGGTGAAGGTCAAGTAACTTTCTTTAAAGATGGTAATCCTACTCAGACTTCATTAAGTATAACATTTAAGGAAGTTCACCCACAAGGTTCTGAAATGTACGGTGATGGTGTTGGTAGTACTTACAGTGGGGATACTTTAATATAGGGAAGATATATGTCTAGTGTACAAGGTCATCATGCACAAGTAGAATTAGACTCAGTGCTTATTACATCTAAAACAGCTACATTTGATTTGATAGAATCTAAGAGTAATCACTTAGAGTCTCTATCTATATATACCTCTTTGTTTTCTCCCTTAATCAGAATGACATTAGTGTTAGTGGACTTCTATGATCTCATTAAGGGAATGAAACTTATAGGAAACGAGGAAGTGCTAGTCAAATTCAAATACGCTGAACAAGAAAAATTTACAGAAATTACATTTAGAATCAATTCTATTTTAGATGGTATTAGACGTACAGACCAAAGATCAGGACAGTTAATAGTAGATTGTGTTAGTTATGATTACTATGGGTTTTATACTAGAGTGAGTAAGAGACTTAATGGTACTTCGGATTCTATAATTAATGGATTGTTAACAGATGTAGTAGGCACAGACAATGACACTTTCTTTGCCCCTAGTGAAAACGAATTAGACTTACAAACTAATTACAAGTCAGTATTAGATTCTATCAATCTAGTTTGTAAACATGATAACAAGTTTTTCTATCAAGATTTGGATGGTTACTACACTAATTCGTTAGATAGCTTATTATCAAAACCAGTTAAGGGTAGATTGTATTTTCTAGTCAACCAAAAAAACTGGGTCTTTAGTGATGTAGTCAAGTCTTATAAGTTTGATTACTGGAATAATGAAATACTGTTAGATAAAAATGTTATTCATCCTCATTATATTAATTTGGATGGAACCGAATATAAGGTGAACGAAACAGATAAATCGTTTTCTGATATAGGTGATTCTAATTACTTCGAGGATTTAGAAGAATTGTTATACACTTCTAATGTTTATGGTAACTTAGATTCCAAAATGGATAGACAGATAGCTAGTTATAATCTTAACACTAACACAATTTCCATTAAATTGAACGGATACGAAAATAGAAGAATAGGTGACAAGTTGGTTTTAGATTATAGAGGTAGAGATGAAATAGATGTAGACCATCCTTTATATAGTGGTGAGTGGCTTATAACTGAGATTAGGAACGAATTAGCTGTAAGTGATTATGTGCAAACCATTAAGTTAGCTAAAATCAAATATAAGAGTTTGTAGGAGTGGATTATGTTTTATAAGGGAATAGTTGAAGACAACAAAGATGATAAACAATTAGGTAGAGTTAAAGTAAGAATTATAGGTAAACACACTAGCAGAAACAGTAGGACTAATGCTGAACACCTCACAGTGGAAAATTTGCCTTGGGCTATGCCTATTTCTCCTATCGGGGCTAGTAGTATATCAGGTATATGTGATTTTGATGTACCAGTAGTAAACTCTATTGTTGTTTGTGGTTATTTCGACCCTGACGAACAAGAGTTGTTTTATATAGGAACGTTGGGGTTATTAGGTGATAAACAGATAGAAGGTTATAGTAACCCTAAAAGTGAACATCCCAATAAGAAATATCCCTTCAATGATTTGGTTAATAGTAATACTGATGTGTTTGATAACCAATTAGTTAGTAACGATTTGTTTTCAGAACCACAAGTTAATCATTCTACTATCTATCCAAAAAACAAAGTTATAGCCACTGAGTCAGGGCATGTTATTGAGTTAGATGATAGCGATGGAGCAGAGAGAATTAGGATAAGACATGTTGCAGGTAGTTTTTCTGAGTATCACGAAGACGGAACTAATGTAGAAAAAACAACAAAAGATAAATACCTAATAACACAAAACCTTAATATCCACACAGAAGTAGATTGTAATTTATACTCTAAGGGAGTAATCAACTTTTACGGCGAATCGGATATTAATGTGTATAGTCAAGCCAATATTAATGTAGAATCTGATGCTGACACTAATTTAACAGTGCATGGTACAATCAATGTGAGTTGTGATACTAGTATTACTGTAGATGCAGGTAGTGATATCACAGTAACAGCGCCCATGATTCACCTAAACCCATAGGAGTAGAAATGCCGGGAGTAGCTAGATTAACAGACCAAGTGACTTGTACCTGTAGTTGTCACCAATCAACAGTATCTACTACTGGTACTATCAATGTGGCTAGTACTAATGTAATGGTCAACGGTTTAGGGGTAGCTAGAGTAGGCGATACGGCTTTGTGTACTTGTGGACACACTACAACTATTGTTCAAGGTAGTTTAAATATCACAGTAAATGGTATGCCATTAGCTAGATTAAATGACCCCGTAGAAGGGTGTCCAGTAGGAACAATTACTACTAGTAGCATGAATGTTATAGCAAACTAAGGGGTACTGTAATGTATAAGGATATAGCCTTCGGTTTAAATAAAAACGAGTTTAATGATGTTAGACTAATAGAAGATGTGCGTAGCATTAAACAAAGTATATATAATATATTAATGACTAATAAAGGAGAGTTACATTATTTTCCTCAATTTGGTTGTAATATCAGAAAGTATCTCTTTGAGAAAGTAAATCCATTAACCATACTAGCTATCAAGGATGAAGTAGATTTTGCTATACGTAACTTTGAGCCTAGAGTGACAGTTGTAAGAACAGATGTGTATGAAGACGAATACAATGCCAATTCTATAATCATAGATTTGATTTATTATATAGACACTATTAGGGAAGAAGTGTCACAACAATTAACGTTGAGGTTATTGTAATGGCTTATTTTAACAGACTACCAAAGGGAAATTATAATAACAGCGACAACATAGATTTACATAAGAGGTTGGTATTAACTAGAGACATCGAAGACGATTGGTTAACGACCTACGATTTACAAGATGGAGAGACATTACACGATGTTAGTTATAACCTATATGATACTGTAGATTATTGGTGGTTATTAGCCCTATTAAACTCTTATGATGATGTACATTATGATATGTACATTAAGGATGAAACACTTCAAAAACTAGCTAAACAACTACAAGTTATGGAATTTTCTAGTGAAAGGGATTATCTGTTATTTCCTCCTAAGTGTGATATAGAGTATGAAGTAGGCGGTAAAAAATACTATGGAGAAGTCTACAGAAAATACATATACCATGTTGAAGGTGAAGGGGGCAAGTTCTTAATGGATGTAATATTAGAAGATATTGATTTCCCTATGCCTAGCGATGTAACAATAAATATATTGAATAGCAGTTTGGTTAAAGTTAAGGTTGTGGATAACTCTGTATATCAAAATGGAGATTTGGTTAGACAAGATTTCTTTTGGGAAGACAAGTTAGAGGATTTCGCTAGAGGGATAATCATTAGGGTAGAAGATGGTTATCTGTATGTAGATAAAACTAAGGATTTGGGTTTTGTTGTTAGTGGTGATGGTGTTACTTCTCAAAGCGGTAAATACATGGTAGGGAATGCGTTGGAGTTATCTAAGAAGATAGATGTTGAAGGGTCTGATATAACTGAGGCTGAAGTAGTGGATACCTTTTCGGTGTCTGAGTTTGGGATTAGAGATTTATACTACCTTTATAGATATGATAGATTATCAGTGATAAACGACATGAAACAAAAACTCACTGTAATAAAACCAACATACTTAGCTAACTTAAAAAATAATTTAATTATAGTAGAAGAGGATTAAAGCATGGCTGATTATCTGAATTTAGATTTTAATGCAATCAAACAAGACATTAAGGATTATATTAAAGATAATTCTGAAGTGTTAGCTGATTATAATTATGAAGGTAGTGCTATTAGTTCTATGATAAATGTGTTATCTTATGCTACACAATATAACATGCACTACTTAAACATGATTGCGACAGAACTAAGTATAACTACTGCTAAAAAAGCTAGTAATATATACAAGTTAGCTAACATGTTAAACTATCTACCTAAAAGAAACGTGTCACCATATATTGATGTAGAGGTTACTAATATTTCTAATGGGGTGAGATACGTAAACTTAGGCAATAAGTTTGAGTCTAATAATGTTAGTTTGATTTATATGGGCGACACTGTTACTATTCCACCGGGAGAAACAAAAACCATTAAGTTGAATAATGGGGAATTTGTAACAAAAAATTGGTTAAGTGACGGTAGAGCTTTCCAGAAATATCAACTAGAAGATAGAGAAAAAATAGACAACAATTTATTCTATGTAGGAGTTAGCGATAGTCCTGCTGATTTGGATTACTCGTGGGAAAATATTAATGTTACCAATCCTGTAGTTGGTGGTAAGTATTACTATATAGATTATTTAGATACAATGAACATTAAGTTTGACGATGGTAGTGTATACAAGAAACCGCTAAGTGAACAAACAGTTTCTACTATGTATCTGAGAACAGAGGGAACTAAGTTTAACGGGTATGTACAAGAAGGTGACGAAATAGATACACAAAACTCTGATTTAGAAGTAGTGGCTGTTAGTGATTTAGATAGTGGAGAAGATGCTGAATCCCTAGAAGAAATTAAAGCTAGGGCAGTGTTAATGTTCACTACACAAAACAGAGCTATCACTAAAAGGGATTATTATAACCTCTTTAATTATTTTCCTAAGATAACTGAATACGAATCATATAGTATCTATGGCGGAAATGATATTTGGTTAGATGTAAACGGGTACGAGATAGAAAAGAAAAGTGTAGGGGCTTGGGCTGATACGGGATTCGTGTATTTCTCAATAATCAAAAAGCCAGAACAAGATGACATATACAATTTTGAATATCTTAAGGATAGCGAAGAAAACGAGATTAGTGAATATTTTTTCCCCTACAAGGTTATAACTATATTCTTTAAGTTTGTATATCCTGTTATTGTTTACATGAAACCTAAGATTAGATTGGAGTTAAAGAGTTACGTTGGAGTAGAGTTAGACGTACTTGAGGATAATATCAATAATGAGATATATGAACGTTATAGCGGAATGGATAAATCCTTTAATTGGTCTAACCTTGTTAATTGGTTAGATGGATTAGAAGCTGTAGAGTGTTGCGAAGTAGAATACAACGTTAGAGCCTTAGTTAAAAAAGATGAAGATATCACATACAAAATTGTTCCTCTAAGTAACCCTGTTAAGGATATTTGGGCTAATTATGCTTGGTTAACTTATGATGGGTATGATATAAACATAAACGATGTAATATATAAAGACCCTGATTATTACTTAGTGACTAGTGTATCACATTTGGAAGGAAATGATTATTTCTCGTATAAACATTTAGGTACTGATTCTCCCGGTCTAATTAAGGGTGATACTGTTGAAATCCAAACACCTAATCAAGAAGTATTAGGAACAGCTTATGTAGAAAGAGCGAATAGAGTTTATATTAATGAGGTCACTCAAGATTCTGATATTTACCTAGAAGATAGTCTTGATCCAGAGTCAGGTGTACAAACAATAGAGACTTCTAAAATAACTAATCCTGAAGTTATATTTGCTAATTGGCATAGATTTTCTCATAATACAAATACAGAGGTTCAACCTGCCTCACCTTCTGAATTAGAGGGGTGGGTTTTTGATCCCGATAGTGGTAAAATAACTTCTACTATTAATAGTGTTACTTATATTGGTTTTGTGTCTGATCAACGATATGATTATTATTCACATGAGGTGTTATTACAAGCTGATGATTGGGATAACGATTTAATAGGTGTTATTATAGCTTATGCTGAAGACTTAAACGGACATGAACACACACTTTCTGCTGTTAGAATTAAAACTACACAATCTATGTTGTTAGACGAATCTGATAGTAGTTTAGTTTCATGGGCTATTGTTTATAATTTTAATCAGTCAACACAAAAAATTATAGCAAACGGAACTACCCTTGCTGGTGCTCCTGATAACTCTACATGGGGGTCAACGCCACATGGAACTAGGGTTAGAGTAGAACGCAACAAAGATTCTGTGACAGCGTGGACTTCATTGTTTTCTGACACTACTGCGACAATAGATTCTAACACACAATTAAGTGTAGATTTGACTAGTGACCCTGACTTAGAAATTTTCCGTGGCACTAAACAAATAGGTTATTCTTGTTTTTCTCAACCATCTTCTACCTTTGCCGTAGAAGAGTTTAATGATATAACTACAGCTAGTTACGAAACAGAATATGTTATAGGCACAGTTAACTGTGATACTGGTTTTGTTAAATTGTATGATATGGAAAACACATTGTTAAAATTCATGGAGTACTTTGTAATTGATGTTGAATTAGAGGATGACATATCTTTTGATGTTGAAAGAGAATTATTTTTGTGTCCAGAAGAAGCAGAGTTTGAATACATTTATTAAAGGATAAGTTAAATGATAACTAATTCAGGCGACATAACCCCTTTATCGTTGTGGGAAATATATGAGATAGCAGGTGTTGACGCAGTTACACAGGAACTTAATTTATTCCCACAATCGCCTTCAGTAATCAAATACGCTGATGCTGTTGAATCTGATGATGTGTCGTTAGATTATAATAAACGATTACATTATCTAAATGAAGATTTGATAGCTCACTTCTTGAAGGATGAAATGTGGGCTGAATTGATGAGAGTGTATTTGAAATACCTCAATGATAGAATATATCAAAGTGTTATTGATTTACATGATATGGTATTTGATGAAGATTGGTTTACTGAATCCTTCTTTGATCAGTATAGTGAGGGGTTAGTAGCTAGAGATATATTGTCGTTGAATGTTGATGATAAGGAAAAGGTGTACAAGGTATCCAAATTTGTATCTAATCTCAAGGGTACTAAGTCTTCTTTTAGTATGATGCTAGGTTTATTAAATCAAACTATGCTGTTTGATAAGGAACAAAAGAGGGTATTTGAAAACACTATTGTAGACATAATAGAAAAAAGAAGGTATAATGAAGTAGACCCACAACCTAATCCTAAGCTATTTAGAGCGCCATTTACTTATGGATATGCTACTAAGGAAGAAGGCTTTGATGACCACTTAGATGTAATGCAACCTATACATCCTATAGGGTTTAATTTTGTTATTGATGTGAACGATTCTCTAGATAGACAAGAAATACTAGATGACCCTGAAATTGATTTAACCTTTAGATATTTGAGGTTGTTTAGGTGGAATGGGGTTTATCAAAGAACTGGCGTAACAGAAATAAATAATGAAGGGGTATATGAATTAAGGAATTACCCAATACTAATTAGATTAGATGGTGAGTACGAAAACACTTTCACCATGCTAGACACATAAGGGGAAAACATGAAATCAAAGGAAACTATAGAATATCAATGTCAAGTGGTGGCTGATGTTTTTAGAAATGGTGTTAAGGAAAAAACAATCACTGCCACAAATATTTTGACTAACTTGGGGAAATTGGTTATGCTTTCTAGATTGTGTGACCCTACTCCGCCTTATGCACACTTGAATCACATGATATTCGGTAACTCTACTTATGAACCTACAGTGTTAGATAACTTTGATGATTTTGGTGATTATTATGTTAATAACACTAGAGGTTACAAAATGAACATGATAACCGAAGATTCTGTAGAAGTGTTTTGGGAACTACAAGAATCAGAATATAATGGTTACACTATAAAGTCTTTAGGGCTTGCTAGTGATGATTATGTTTTTAATAGAGTGTTGTTTTATGAGGAAGATTTCACACTTAAAGACCCAAGCGTTAAGATAGTTGGCAAATGGGTTATAAGAATACTACAGAGTTAAGGGGCAGATTATGGATTTTACTGAAACTAATCAATGGGTTAGTGTTATTAAAGCTGAAAATTTAGATTATAATGTTGCAGAGAAAACGGTATTAACGTTTCTTGATCCACATGGTTTTCTTGTGGGGGATTTCTTAACTGAAACTACTACACATGCTAAGGGCATAGTGTATGAAGTTCCTGACCCTAAAATATTACATTTAGCGCGTCAAGATACTAATCAATTTGCTTATAGTGGTGCTGTAACCAATGGGGTTACAACTAGTTCATATGCTAGTTCTAGTGTAGAACATGGCATAAACAATCAGATGATACAAGATTTGGTTGATAGAACGTTATACTTAAAAAACCAGAACCAACAGTTGTCTACTGATTTGGATAACAAATTTGATGAATTGTCCGATGACATACAAGAGCTAGAGGACACAAGAAGGGCAATAGTGACAAGTAGTTCTTTAACTATGGAAAAAAATAGAAAGTTATACGCTAACATTAATGGCTCTTACAATATAACCATAACTTTGCCCAATGATGTTCAAAATGGTGATTGGGTAGAGATTTGTCATGGAGGAACATCGCCGCTTAACGGAAGTGTTATTGTATATGGCGGTGGTTCTGATATCTCAGGATATGGTTCTACTATGGAGATTGATGTGTTATATCAGTTTGTGATTTTGGGTTATAATTCTGGTTCTTGGCACGTAGGATTCTAATAGGAGTAGAAATGACTAAAGAAGAATTAGGCGATTACATATTAAACATGTTAGGGTGTCCAGTCATAAATGTAGAATTACACCCTGACCAAATATTACACGCCATAAACGATACGATGCAATTATTCATAGAATCTCACTATGATGGTACAGATTTGTCTTACTACCCTCTAAGAGTAAACGTACACGAACAACAATACGTGTTACCTGATAATATATTTGAGGTCACTAATGTTCTAGATGATAGCAATAATATGTTCATATTCGATGAGCCTTTATTGTTAACTCCTAATTATGGTAACAGTATAACTCCAGATGTTACAGGGTTAGATGTTAGAAATGTAGAAACGCTAAGACAAATGTTTAAGATGGCAGAGAAAACTTATAATTATGACATATTATTTGAATTTAATTCTATGACTAAGAAAATTAACTTTCATGCTAAACCTAGAAATAATTCTACTTATATATGTGAAGTGTATCAAACTGAAGAATCAATGGAAGATTTCTATGATAACATTTGGGTTAAGCGATATGCTACAGCATTATGTAAAAAGATATGGAGTAATAACTTAGGTAAGTTTAGCGGAGCTAATCTTCCCGGTGGTGTGTCAGTAGATTATATTAGATTAGCTACAGAAGCACAACAAGAAATAACAGAATTGATAGTTGAACTTAGAGATAAATACTCACAGTCGTCTAGTTTCTTTATAGGATAAACCAATGTTATCATACAAAGAATATTTAATAGAGCTAACAGTTAAGGACTTAATGGATGGCACTAGGAAATTTAGACATCCAGTAAAGGAATACCCGCAAGCTAAATTTATCAAGGTAAACAAAATAGTACCTTCTATTGGAGTCAAGACGATAGGTTTCTATGGAGAGTCACCTAGTTTTACTAGAAGTAGTGCAGGTTATAACCAAACATTAGTGTTTAAGAATGTTGAGTTTTCTGAGGAAGAACCTGAAGTAGATAAGAATGATTGGTATTACTTGGAAGACAAAAACGTATGGTATAAAAAACCGGGATTAGATGAAAACGATGTTTTAGCTAGGTGTGGTTGTCCAGATCATAGGTTTAGATTTCAATTAGCCCTTAAGAAGAATAAGGCTTTACATGGAAACTTGATACCTTACGAAAAGAAAACAGATAGACCGCCACTTAACCCTGATGATATTCCCGGTCTTTGTAAACACAATTACAATTTCATTAAGGCTTTGATTCAAAAGGGCTACATAAAGGATAACTAGTATGCAAATAGTATCTAGTAAATGGAAATTTTATCTGAATTATTATAAGGCATTATGTTCGGGAGAAATTCACAACACTTCACATGAGTTCAGAATATCACTATTAGACCCATCTTATATACCTGATAGTGCTAATCATAAGTATTGGAGTGATGTTTTGTCTTATGAAGTGTCTGGATATACTTATCCTCAAAATGGTATAACTTTGTCTAATAAAAGATTCACATTAAATGAAATAGAGGAAGCATTTTATTGGTCAGCTAACAATGTGGTGTTTTATCTTGATGGTGTTGTTGATATCAAGTATATGGTTATTTATGATAACACCACAGTAACTAAACCTTTAGTGTGTTGGGCGTATTTTGATGCGTCAGGTATGACAATATCAGGGGCAAATTTTGAAGTAAATATTGGTGATATTTATAAGATAACTTCGGGGTCAGAATAATGGCATTTAAAGCTAGAGTAGGCGCAGTTAATTTTCCTGTAGCTAACGATACATTATATGTTTTTGTAGCGGGTACTAATGATTTAGTGTCGGGGCTAACTGTTCCTTATAGCACAGAATCATTACCTAATCCATTTACTGTACCTGAACATGGTTGGTATGGATTTGAAGTGCCACAATCTATGAGTGTAGATGTTTGGTGGAGTGAAGCTAACGAATATCTAGTTGAAAATGTAGATGTATTTGATTATACTGTTGCAGAAAATCCTTTCCCCCAATACATAAGACCTTCTGAAGAAACAGACCCAATTTTCATGGCATGGGATAGGACTGAAGGGATTACTATATCTAAATCTCAGATAGTTGATTTTGTTGAACCACAACCACTATTAGTTGATGGCGAAAACATAAAAACTATTGAGGGAGAAAGTCTATTAGGTAGTGGCGATTTAACAGTAACAGCCCAATTACCAGAAGAAACAGACCCAATTTTCATGGCATGGGATAGATCTACTGGTATTAGTATTACTGAATCTCAAGTAATAGATTTGGGTAACTACCAAGAGAAACTAGTAAGTGGTACAAACATAAAGACCATTAATAATCAATCCATATTAGGTACAGGAAATATAGAAGTTTCCATAGAAACTGAAGAAATTGATCCTATATTTTCTGCGTGGAATAGGTCTAGTGGTATTACCATTAAGGAAAACCAAATACTAGATTTTGGTCCTTTTCAGGAAAGATTAGTTTCTGGTGATAACATAAAATCTATTAATGGAGAATCGTTAGTAGGTAGTGGTGATATAATCATAGATGGTTCTTCTTACATAGAATCTGACCCTATTTTCATGGCATGGGATAAGTCTACTGGTATTAGTATTACTGAGAATCAAGTAATAGATTTACCTACTTACCACGAGAAACTAATTAGTGGTACTAATATAAAAACCATTAATGGTCAATCAGTGGTAGGGGTTGGGGATTTGATTGTCCAACCACAAGAATCTGACCCTATTTTCATGGCATGGGATAAGTCTACTGGTATTAGTATTACTGAGAATCAAGTAATAGATTTACCTACTTACCACGAGAAACTAATTAGTGGTACTAATATAAAAACAATTAACGGAGAAGATTTATTAGGTAGCGGTAATATAGAATTAGGGGCAGAAGAAACAGACCCAATTTTCACAGCATGGGATAAATCTACTGGTATTAGTATTATTGAGAATCAAGTAATTGATTTGCCTGATTATCAAGATAGACTAGTTAGCGGTACAAATATAAAAACCATTAATGGCAAAGATGTTCTAGGTAGTGGTGATTTGGTTATTGAGAGTCGCGTATCACAAACTGGTAGCGATGTGGTAGAATTAGTTACTCAAGAATTATCGAGCGAAGAATGGATTAATAGGAGTTTTGGTAACAGAGTAAATCATATAGGTGGATTATTAAAAACAGTAAATCATGGCTCAGTAGATGAGTCTTGGTTAGAGTGTAATGGTGACGCAATACCAGACTTTAATTACCCTGAATTATCTTCGTTATTACCTAACAGTCCAACTTTGTTAGATGGAATACAGTGCGAATCAAATAGTATTGATCCTATCATAGTAGACATGGGTGGTAATACGGTAGATATCACAGATGACGAATATTGGATCACTAAAAATAGTCAAGGAGAATATTTCGCTCATCATCATTATTATTATACCTTCGATGATGTTAATTATGTGCCAGTTTTGAAATCTACAGATGGTATTAATTGGTCATTTTATGTTTTTTCTGGGTTAAGAGATACTTACCTATGGGGTACTATATTAGATTATATTTATGTTCCGTACTTAGATAAACATGTGTGTATACTTGGGAATCCTTCTACAGGAGGGAAGCGATTCCTTTCTACTAGTGATTTTTTGGTTTGGGATTTTCAAAGTTTTAGCAATATTAGCAGAATAGGAACAGCATACTTACTGTGTTGTTCAGATGAAATAGTTATAGCTATAGGCGAAGGTAATGATTATTTAGATACTTCGGGGTATTATGATGTATACAGGAAACA
>Ga0265295_1001390_pt1 | contig 42605 bp, 40 predicted proteins | sample Munlansysbiofilm_FD_192503 | JGI IMG/M metagenome (GOLD analysis project Ga0265295, IMG submission 192503) | Leachate microbial communities from a municipal landfill in Southern Ontario, Canada - Methane capture system biofilm | ecosystem: Engineered > Solid waste > Landfill > Unclassified ... | reverse complement strand
TATTGGAGGTCAATTTGTTCGAGAAAAAGCCAATTTCATCACTGGTTACTGATGCTCTTAAGCATATATCAGAACCTCTCGAATCTAACCAGTTGAATCTGTTTAACTATTAACCGGACAGTAGTGTCATCCTGTGTATATTACGGAACGAAGTTATGGAGATGACGCAATACCATTGAAGCCAAATTATAGTCGGAAATTCAGTGTCAAAGCCAATGATGCACCATTTGAGTGGTCCAAAAAGGTCAAGGTAGTACTTTCGGATATCGAGGTAGAATAATTGTGCTGACGAATATACTAAGGACAGGCCCTGTTTAATTTAATACTCAATCAATTTGCACCGTAAAAAACCAACATCAAAACAACCGGGCGGAAAATACGTCTGCTCCTTAATCCGAATAATTTGGTGGTGTGCGTAAGTCAGTCTGCCGCTGAGGATCAAAAACATTAGTTTTTTCAGGAAAACATAAATGGAAATAAAACAGCGGCTAATACCTGTTGCCATATTACTCTGGTTCATAACTATTTCCGGTTGCGCGACCGCACCAGCACTTCACGGCATTGGTGTATATGAGGGCAGTTACCCATCCGGCGTGCGTCACTCCTTCGGCAATCACCCGGACGGGAGCATTGATGTTATTGTTCGCACAAAAGGACGCCCAGTTATTCTTGCGCTCTGCTCCTACGAACCAATTGTATGGAATATAAAGCCAGATGACGGTGTAGTCATTCAGGAAATAATTCTGAGCGGTTATCATGCCTCCAAAGTTGTTGGGGTGGATAACAGCGTTAAAATAACCAGGCAAGAGTTTGGATTTTCGTACCAACCGCATGCAAAAAACTCGGCATTGGCCAAGAGACTAAAGGAGTATACCGGACTGGATGTTGAGACTTTTCAAGGAGTGTATACAGGCAAAGAATTTTCTGTGTATTGAAATCTACTTCATAACTCGTCGGTGAGTTCGACCACTATATTTAAGGAATCAGATGCGTATTTGGGATATAAATCCTGGTTATTTGAATCGCCAGAGCCTTCTTGGAGAGCACCGTGAACTCCATGGAATAGTCTCAATAATTGAAAATAATAAAAAAGGCTACTCAAACCATCCAGAAACGCTGCGCTGGGTCGGTTATCCATGGGCGTTGCAGCAGCGCCATCTTCTGCTCTCCGCCGAGATGAGGTTAAGGGGTTTTACGGACAAAACACCTGTACTCATCGACGGTAATACTGGGGTATGGCCGCCAACATATATTGACGAGCCCTTCAATCAATTTCAAATACTGGAAACAAAATATTTAACTAAACAACCGGGGCGCATCTCCTTACCTAAAAATGCGCAACAGCTATGGAGCCAGCACAAGTATTCAATCCTTGCTAGGAACATCAATCTTTACCGAGAAATTGGCCGAGAAGTTGCCAACATAAAGCCAAATCAGGAGTTTTCTAAATTGGCTAGGGTGCTTACTGAACAGTTGAGAATCCAACCATTGCGCGGTGGCATGATCAACGCTCTCCAGCATATGTGGAGCTACGTTTCTGCTCACTCCTCGGTGTCAGAGGTTGAATTTGCCTCTTGGTCGCCCAGTCGCTTGCTTACAGAGATACAGCAGCTTAGCCTAAGCAACGAAGTGAGCTATTTAAGTCAATCTACAGCCTTGAGTGAACTTGAGGTTTGGGTAAACAAGCTAAATACTTGATATCTTTAGACTAACAATCAAACTTTTTTACAATTCAAAGAGATAGCCCTGCCCTCCTTGCTGGTAAAATACTACGCTTAGCTTGCATAGATAGTCCCGATCTGTAAAACTACAGGACGTTACGTTATGGCACGCAAGATAGCGAGTTTGGTTATTTTTTTGCGCAGGTAAACGGGTAAATAACGTCCCTCTTTACATTCATCTAAGGATTGATTTGTGCGTCTACTCTGGTTGATTTTATTGTCTTTTAGTCTGTCTGCGTGCGCGACACCGCATACAGTAAAATTTGAAACAACCGCCTACTGCAACTGCTCTAAATGCTGTTCGTGGTCGCGAGATTTTCCGGATTTTTGGAATCGACACTTTAATGCTGGGCCCAACAAAGGTGATGTTTACACAGGTCTCACTGCGTTGGGTACCAAACCGCGCGAACCCTACTCTGGCCTGATATCATTAAATACTCTGACCCACCCTTGGACCTTGCCACACCGCTTGCTGCTACCATGGATGTGGGGACCACATGATGGAACAATTGCCGCTGACTGGAACTATATTAAAGCGCGCACCCGCATCTATATCCCTGGTTATGGCTGGGGGCGGGTAGAAGACAAGGGCTCGGCAATCAAAGGCAAAAATCGCCTTGATCTATATTTTAACTCCCATCAACATGCTTTGAACTGGGGTCGGCGGCAGGTTATCGGTACGGTTGACTAAATAAATCCGCGAGTTGAGCAATTTTTAGCACAGGATAAATAGGTTTAAAACTCCCCTCTTTCCCTTAGGCACTATGATGTTGAAAAATATCAGGTCATTTTGCATGGCCACAACATACGATTTTATCATGCAGAGTACGGAGCGCCGTTGCCTTGGTGCCTGGCGGGGTGAAATTCTGGCAGAAGCCACAGGTGCAGTGCTTGAGATTGGGGCTGGAACGGGGATTAATTTACCCTATTTTCCCGAACAATTAACATCGCTCCAGCTGTGTGAACCAGATCCGCACATGCGCAGGAAACTAAGCCGCACAGTATCTAGCTCAAAACGCGAGGACATAGCAATTTGCCCCTGGACAGCAGAACAGATCGACCTGCCGGATAACTCTATCGACACCATTGTCTCAACTTTAGTCCTGTGCTCAGTCAATTCTCTTCAATCCAGCCTCAAAGAGATCTATCGGCTCCTCAAACCTGGTGGAACTTTCATATTTATGGAGCATATCCTCGCTGCCGACCCAAAAACCAAGCTTTGGCAACAGCGGATCGAGCCATTTTGGGGGCTATGTGCTGGCGAATGTCACCTGACTCGCGACACCGCCACAGAGATTACAGCAACCGGCTTCCACATTGAACAACTCACCGAGGCGGCAATGATTGGCGCACCGACATTTGTTAAGCGCACAGTTCGCGGTCGCGCCAGAAAAACTCTTTATTGATATTAGTCCTGCGGTTCCGAGGAGTTGCCGTTTCTCCAACAGGGAACTTTCTGATCGGCACTGCCCAGACAGGGAAATAGCAACCAGATAAGTAGCACCACACCACCTACTCCACAGGCTAATGTGCCAATAATCTGGATCGTATCGTCCCAGTTAAGGGAGATGAACCACATGGAAAAAGCCCCGGCAATAAAATAGAGAAACACCATCAGTGACGCCGCCGCTCCCGCGCCATGCTCAACCTGTTCTAAGACAATATGATTGCTTGGAGGACGGCTCAGGCCAAATGCAAACGAGGCCAGAGCCATAGGCACGGCCAGTCTCCACGGGCCATGAAAAAAAGCCATGCTCATGAGAATACCGCCGAGCAGAATTCCGGCAAAGCTGAGGGTTAACAGCCAGCGAGAGCTAAGGCGTTTTTGAATACGCGAGCAGGCAAATGATCCCGCCATGATCGCCATAGCGTTAAAGGCGAAGAAGTAGCCAAAGACCTGTTCAGAAAGCCCAAACTTGGAAATGTAGATATGGGCAGCAGAACCGATAAAGGAAAAATGCGGCAGCACAATTAGGGAAAAAAGCACAATCAGCACCACATATCGGCGGTTGCGTAACAGGCTGCCATACATGCCCAGCGCGGTGAGGATACTCCCCTGCGACGCAGTCACCAAGGATTCTTGCATGCGCAACACTCCACCCAGAGCGATAATGCCGATAGCCGCCTGAGTATAAAAAACCCAATGCCACGACAGACCAGTCATGATCCACCCACCTAGCACCGGAGCTAACATCGGAGCCAGAGCCATGATGATCCCCATATAGGCCAGAATACGCTGACGATCATTGCCCTGATAGAGATCCTTGGTGATGGCCATAGAGATGGTGGAGCCCGCCGCGGCACCAGCACCCTGCATAATTCTCAATACCGTAAGACTGGCAACACCATTGGCGAAACCGCTGAGCAGACTAGCGATAATATAGACACTAATACCCACCAGTAGAGGTGGTCTGCGCCCATATTTATCCGACAACGGCCCATAAAGCAACAGGCTGAAACAGTAGCCGATAAAAAACCCCGACAGTGTCAGATTAATGGCGGTCGTCGGCTCATGCCAAATTTTTTCCAGATGAGGCAGAGCTGGCAGGTACATATCCGTCGACAATGGTGGAAATGCCGCCAGCAGCGCCAGCAACAACAACATCCTTTTTGTATCCATGTTTTTCATTGAGATTCTTGTTCCTCTTAATTCACCCGGCTAAATTGCGGTAGATAGTTAGCCGAGCCCAGATAACCGGTGTAATATTCTCCACCGCAAGCACATCCTTCAACGCCAGAATATTCGCTTTAGCAGCAGGGTCAAGCTCTACCTGTAAAGTGCGCCATTTTACCAAGAGATAAACCGCCTTTACTCCGTGCAGCAACCACAGCAGCAGCGCAATACTGGCTCATTTTCTCTCCGTTTATTCAACAAATTGAATAATAAACCTCGGATACTGCCCTGTTTAATTTCACACTCAGGCAATTTGCGCCGCAACAACTTTTAACAGCCACAATTTTACTACCTTATCGAACTGGAGCTGGCTAAGATAACTAGCTAAAACCAATACTATTAATGGTAAAATAGCGGCAATTTTTTAGTTTTAAACACCCCTTTTTATGGTTACAATACGTGCGTTTGGAATTTTGTTGTGGCAACAAACTACATGGATTTATGCTTAATTTTCACAAGAGATAGAGGGCGGTGGGTACACCTCTTTCTCCGAAAGTGTTTAAAATAAGTTAACAAAGGTAGGGAGCAAGAGGTATGGAACGTTTTTTTAATCTACGCGCCAATGGTACAGATGTAAAAACCGAGGTTATTGCTGGAATTACCACCTTTATGGCCACGCTCTACATAATCGTGGTCAACCCGGCGATTATTTCCGCCACGGGGATGCCGTTTTCAGCGGTGGTCACCGCAACTATTTTGGTCAGCGCTTTTTCCAGCATCATGATGGGAATATATGCAAAAAACCCTATTGTTGTAGCGCCGGGGATGGGTATCAACGCCTTTTTTACCTATACAGTGGTGCTAGGGATGGGCGTTGAATGGCCAGTAGCACTGGGTGCGGTGTTCTGGTCGGGGATTGTGTTTCTGCTTCTGTCGATTTACAACGTGCGTACTGCTATAGCAAACGCCATTCCACCACAGATACGTGCTGCAGTAGCCGCAGGTATAGGCATTTTTATCACCTTTGTAGGGCTGGAAAACGCCAAGTTTGTCGTTGCCGACCCTAACACCCTAGTCACCTTTGGCGGGCTGAATACTATTACGGCCACCTTTCTGGTAGGTCTGCTGTTCACCGCTTGGCTGGTGCTGCGCAATATCAGCGGTGCGCTAATTCTCGGAGTGCTATTTACCACCCTGCTTGCACTCCCCATTGGGCGGCTATGGGGCGATGCTACGCAGTTCTTCGGTTCTGCCACCATAGTCAACTTTAACGGCTGGGTGGCCGCGCCCGATTTCAGTTTATTGTTCTCCCTCGATCTGGTGCACTCTTTTTCTCTGGCCATGCTGCCGGTGATCTTTGTCATGCTGTTTGCCGACCTGTTCGATAGCCTCTCCACCTTTATCGGTGTTGCTGAGGCTGCCGATCTTAAAGATGCTGCGGGAGAACCGCGCAACATCAAGGAAGCGCTGTTAGTGGATGCGCTGTCCACCACCGTATCTGGGCTCTTCGGTACCAGTGCTGGCTCCAGCTTTATCGAGTCTGCAGCTGGAATCAAAGAGGGAGGGCGCACCGGCCTTACCGCAGTGGTAGCAGGGTTGTGCTTTCTCCCCTTCATGTTCCTTTCGCCCCTGCTCTCCATGGTGCCACCCATTGCTACAGCCCCCGCTCTAGTTATGGTCGGGGTGTTTATGATGACCCCGATTGCCAAGATTGAATGGCAGCGCTACGACGAAGCGGTACCGGCGTTTCTAGCCATCATTCTCACCCCCCTGACATACTCGATAACTCATGGCATTGTCTGGAGCCTCATCGGTTGGTCGGTGTTAAAACTCCTGTCTGGCCAACGAGATAAAATCTCCCCGACGCTAGTAGGGTTAAATATTTTTGCTGTTTTTATTCTACTTATTTAAAGGGGTGTCTATTACCTACGTAGTTAATTCTCAATCAACAACAGGAGAGACAGGAATGGATATTAAGATACATCGCATTTATGAGGAGGATGTACTACTGGGATATCGCGCTCTTGTGGACAGGCTTTGGCCACGCAACATCTCCAAGGATGAAGCTAATCTTGACGGACACTGGAAAGATTTGGCTCCAAGCAATGAGCTGCGCAAGTGGTTTGATCACGATCCCGAGAAATGGAGCGAGTTCAGCAAAAAATATCTGATCGAGTTGAGCAATAACAGAGAAAAAGCTCAAGAGCATCTGGCAGAGGTAGGCAAGAGATCGCTCATTCTTCTGTATGGTGCCAAAAATAAAAAATACAGCCACGCTAAAGTATTAAAAGAGTATTTAGACGGGCTAGTCTAGCGTTAAAGATGTAGGATATTAGAGAAAAAAGAGCTGCTATCTGATCGAGATAGCAGCTCTTTTTTTAATTGCTGACTTACAGGATACACGTCCGGAGATTATTCAAGAACTACGGGGGAAATAATTTTGGGATTAACCAAGCCAACCAACTAAAACTAAAGCATTTAACTGTTATTTCAGCCTCCAAAAACACCCTGTTATGTCTCCAACGCTTCAGCTAACCAGTAATAAAATCTTTAATTAATCAATTAGATAGTGTTTAATAATTTAAGCAACTTAGTAATCCCCCTAATATCCCCTTGAGGAACATAAACATGCATAAGAAGATCAAATCATTATTTGCTACTGGATTAATTGGACTAACACTATGCATGCTAACAGCATGTGGGAGTGACAGTAATAACGACAAACTTTACAACGAGTTTAATACCGATAGCTCGACAAGAAACCTGATCGTTATTGTCAGTGACTTTCATCTCGGTGCCGACTTGGATTATGCAGAGATCAACGCAAACCTGCCTGCTCTGGAAAACTTCCTTCAACAGATCAGAACGTCGCGTAATGTTAAAGAACTAGTTATTGCTGGAGATCTACTGGATGAGTGGTTTGTTCCAGCATCCGTCGATACTTACAAAGGCAAAGATCAGGCCGATTTTGTTGACCGCATCGCAGCGACCAATGCCGGTGTCTTTGAAGTGTTAAATCAGATCATCACCGATGGCATAATTCTGGTTACCTACACCCCCGGCAACCATGATTTAACCATTGAAGCCGAAAATGTTGAGAGGATTCTCCCCGGAATCAACCAAGCACGTGACGCAGAAGACGCTGCTTTTGGCTTGGGCACCTACTCCCCAGCAGACTATCCGACAATAGCGATTGAACATGGCCATCGTTACAACTACTTCTGTGCTCCAGACCAGTTTTCCAACCAAGTTGTTGCACTGGGAACAATACTGCCACCAGGCTATTTCTTCACCCGTATCGCCGCTGAGCACGTCTTACAGAAAAAGACCGGAGATATTATTTCGGAGAATATTATTCCACTGGTAACACCGAATAGTGCGGGCGGAGAGAGCCAGACAGGTCTATACGCATATTACAAGATCTGGAAGTTTGCTCTAGAAATGTTTCCTATTAACAATACCTTTATTGAAGATATGATCGTGACCAATGTCGATGGTTTTACCGACTCTTTTTCTGTTAATGATCTGCTCCCCTCCCAAGATGAAGACGGTGGTTTGATTAAGGTATACCTTTATGCTGGAGCGCAGGATAGATGGACTGAACGCTGTGAGCTCAATAATATCCCCGTTGCCATTCCTGTCGTAGAGGCTATTGCAGGAGCGATTTCAAATGATCTGACCGACAGCATGGCCATTACCCAGTATTTCGAAAATCCAAACTCGGACAAAAAACTAGTTGTTTTCGGTCACACCCATGAACCTAAAATAATTCCCTCTAAAAACCTTGCCGGGGGAAAAACACTGTATGCCAATTCCGGCACATGGATCGACCACAATCCAGACAAAACAACCATGAATTTTATCGTCATAACACCGCAAACCGATGCTGCAGATTCAGAAACCGCAGTGGCGCTGTATAATTTTGAAAACGAAGTGATAACGAAAATGGATGAAGACTCGGTCCGTATCTAAGGTAATGGACTGGACTTTAACAACACTGGCGGTAGTAACGATGCAATCCTGTCCGCTATTATCGCAAACAATACCCAGGCTATTATGCCTTTTCTGCACCTTGGGAAACTATCGATGCCTTGCTAACGACCCTCAATAAACGGCCTGATTATAACCTGAACCTGCCAACAATCTGCCTTATTCGCTGGTTTCAAGTATCAGCATTTTTGACCCTGATTTAGCCCAGCTCAGTAGTGAATCTGTTGTTGCGGCCTGTGGATCGGACCATGACCGCTGCTTGATGGGTAAAAAGTAGATAAAGAATGTCCTTCTTTCCATTTGCTGCTATAGATATAAGCATTATTTACTAAGGCACAAAACATTTTCATCGCACAACAAGGAGTAGATTATGCCGGAAGAAAAACCTTATCAGGATGCCACGCTGGCACTCCATGCCGGGCAGATTCCTGATCCAACAACCAATTCTAGAGCTGTACCAATTTACCAAACAACATCTTATACTTTTGACTCCGCTGAACATGCGGCAAATCTGTTTGCCCTGAAAGAATTCGGCAATATTTATACTCGGTTGATGAACCCGACCACCGATGTTCTGGAAAAACGTTTGGCGGAGCTTGACGGTGGGGTTGGCGCATTAGCCTTAGCCTCCGGTTCTGCGGCCATCTCCATGGCCATTCTCAACCTAGCTCAGGCGGGAGATAACATTGTCTCAGGCAGTAACCTTTATGGTGGAACCTACAATCTGTTCAACCACACTTTTAAGCGGATGGGTATCAGCGTTAAATTTGTTGACAGCTCCAATCCAGATAATATTGCCAACGCCATTGATGACAACACTAAAGCTGTCTATCTTGAAACAATCGGCAACCCTCGCAACAATGTCGACGACTTTGAGGCGATCTCCAGCATAGCTCACGCGCATGGCCTGCCGTTTATTGTTGACAACACCGTTGCTACACCGATCCTATTTAAACCGATAGAACATGGTGCAGACATAGTATGTTACTCCCTGACAAAATTTATCGGCGGACATGGTACCAGCATCGGCGGCGCTGTCGTCGACAGCGGTAAATTCAACTGGGCCAGTGGTCGCTTTCCGGAATTTACCACCCCCGATCCAAGCTATCACGGACTGGTTTACCATGCAGCACTTGGCAACCTTGCCTACATAATTAAAATGCGTGTTACCCTGCTGAGAGACCTTGGGCCATGCCTTTCTCCCCTCAATGCCTTCCAGTTTCTGCAGGGTATCGAAACACTCCATGTGCGCATGCCGCGCCACTGCGAAAACGCTTTACAGATGGCCAGATTCTTAGAAAAGCACCCACTGATAAGCTGGGTAAATTATCCAGGGCTGGAAAGTCACCGCGATTACGCTAAGGCCCAAAAATACCTGCCCAACGGCCAGGGGGCGATTATTACCTTCGAAATAAAAGCAGGCATGGAGGCGGGGAAAAAATTTATCAATAGCGTCAAGCTGGCCAGTCATCTCGCCAACATCGGCGATGCCAAAACTCTGGTCATTCAACCAGCATCAACCACCCATCAGCAACTGAATGCAGAGCAGCAAAAAGCCGCCGGTGTCACTGCGGGAATGATTCGCCTCTCAGTCGGAATTGAGCATATTGATGACCTAATTGCCGATATCGACCAGGCATTGGCCGCCAGTCAGTAACCGTTGTCATTTTCGTTATTTATATGGGGCGGAGGTTTTTATTCTGGAGGAATAGAGAGCTCAGCGCTTGTGCGCCAAATGTGCAGAGGTAAAGAGACGTCCCTATATTGAGCATAGAGTAGTCGAAAACGTTGTACGGCCATCCGCAGATGGCCGCACAACCTACATCTACAGTAATAGACTAAAAATTGGCCACGAGGGACGCTGCAAGAATCGTATCAGTATGTTCGGTGCCCAGTGCAGGGTCATTGTCATACTTGATAACGTAGCTTGTTTTGAATGACAGTACACTGTTGATGGCGGTGATTAATGCCGTTTCTGTATTCAACCGATAATTGTCCAACTGCTCCAGATCAAAAAGACCTTCAACGCTCTGGGTGAAACGGGTGCTTTCGTTCAGTTGGTAATCGTACTGGCCAAATAGACGCCCGCCAACATATTGATCGTCAGAATCGTCGGTAAACTCCTCCATAGTGTAGGTCAAGCCCGCTTCCCCAACGAGAAAGTGCTTAGCTCCGGTCAGAAACTTGTAGCCACTGCCGGCACCCAGCACAGTGCGTGAATCTACATCGATAAAACGATCCTTTAACCAACTGGCATTGGCATAGTGGTAAAGCAGATCGGAATAGGCATAATCCCCGCGCAGCTCGGTGAAGTAGGATTCGGCATTGCGCTCTCCATCGCTTTCACCATTGAGAACTTCCACTTTCCACAACCCCTTTATCTGGTCGGTGAATTGGTATGATAAGTGATTTTTTGCCGACAAAGTAGTGACTTCGGTATTACCACTAGTGTCGACATAGGCAAGTTCTGCTTTATCTTTCCAAGTGCCAGGCGCATCACCCGCCCAAGCTGTGGAGCTGAGTACGATTAGACAAATAGAAATAGCACAAATCATAGGTGACATGTGTCGCATAGATTCCTCCGATTGAAGTAGTTTAATGGTTGATAAAAGGCTCTGTCTACCCTTTTGACTTGAGGATGTCAAGCAAAGATGTAAGCTATTTAATCCTCGTATACAGCGCATAGCTGGTAAGAACCTAAATTCATCAAAAGAGTAACAACTATTAAATTAGTTGACTTAATCGTGTAGTTTCTCCGAGAATAACTAGTTAAATTTCACCCACATAAAAAGGTGTTCATAAGTTATCGGCAACCGATTTACTGATCATCTAAACAGATAGGTAAAACATAGGAGAGCATTACGTATGCGCGTTACAAATTTATATAAAAACAAAAAGCCCGTGTTATCCATGGAGTTTTTCCCACCGCGCACTGAAAGTGCGGCGCAAACATTTGCTAAAAATGTTACCAATTTAGCGCAGCTTAAACCTGACTATATGTCCGTAACATTCGGTGCAGGTGGTTCCAACAGAGAGGGATCGTATCAAACAGTGCAACAGGTGATGCGCAATAAGGATTTTCCCACTGTTGCGTACATTGCGGGGGTTGGGCTGGGACCGCATAAAATCACGCAGATTCTGGACAGATATAAGGCGCTGGGCATTGAGACTATTTTTGTGATTCGTGGAGATAAACCTCAAGACGCAGGCTTCACTCCTCACCCGGACAGCTTTGCCTATGCTTCTGATATGATCGCTTTTATTAAGCAACGCTACGATTTCACTCTGGGATGCGCTGGTTATCCCGAAGGACATTTGGATGCGCAGAGTCTGGAGCAGGATATCGAATACTTAAAGCTTAAGGTAGATAATGGTGCCGAATATGTTGTCGCCCAATACTTCTATGACAATAACTATTTTTTTGATTATGTAAAAAAATGCCGCGCTATTGGCATTAAGGTGCCAATCATACCCGGTATTATGCCGGTATATACCGTAAAATTGACCAATACTCTAGCCCAGGTGTGCGGCACGACAATCGTGGACAAATTGCAACGCCAGCTTGACGCGGTAGATGCGGAAGACAAAGAAGCGGTGTTAAATTTGGGCATCGATTTTGCGGTCGAACAGTGTAAAGGTCTTTTGCGAGAGGGTGTCGCTGGCTTGCATTTTTACACTATGAACCGCAGCAAATCGACAACAGCAATTATTCAGCGATTAACTCAGGAGAACCTGCTGTAAATTTCATCTGCATCCGTTGGGGTTTGTCCCTTGTATGACCTCTGTCGTGTAACCGCCACTCTCATCATCCAAGCTGAAATTCAGATAGTTGTGAATGCTAGCTAAACGATCGCTTGGATAATGGGATACATAGAGCAGTTGGCTAAGGTTTTCTCGAGCAATTAGCTCTAGGGTGTTTTTAATCAGCCGTCTACCCAGAGAATCAAGCCCCTGATACGGCTCATCCAATATCAACAGTGTTGGCTGCTTAACTAAGGCGCGGGCAATTAGCAGAAGACGTTGCTGGCCGTACTCCAATTTTCGAAATGAGCGCTTGGCCAACTGCTCCATATGTAGGAGTTGCAGCCACTCTTGGGCAATTTTTTCTTCGTGGCGCGCAGGTTGTTGATATAGGCCAATGGAGTCATAAAAACCGGACAAAATGACGTCTTGGGCGCGACAATCAACCCGATATTGCAGATGCAGCGCGGAGGAGACCATGCCGATATGTTTTTTAATATCCCATATTGTCTCCCCAGAACCTCTTTGTTGACCGAAGAGGTGAATATCATTGCTGTAACACTGGGGATGATCGCCAAAGATCAAGCCTAGCAGGGTACTTTTACCGCAGCCGTTTGGACCTTGAATCTGCCAGTGTTCCCCATTGTTAATGCGCCAGTTTATGCCAGAAAAGATAATTTTATCAGTATAGGCTACCCGGCCATTTTTAAGCTCAAAAATAGGATTATCAAATTGCGCAGTGTGGCGATGGCGGCGAATAAGCTCGAGCATCTGTTTACTCTGTTCCCGTGATTGCGCTTTTAACTGCGAGATAACGGGGTGATGATCCCAGTCGCTTTTGTTCATCAAGCGCTCTAACTTGCCCTGGCTAAATAGAGCGATATGCTCGAGCCACTCCGGCATATCCTCTTCCCTAGAAACGACAACCAGCATTTGGATCGAGTGCGATAATCTCTCTAGATAATTGGCCAAAGATTTGCGATGCGCGCTATCTAACCCAGAGTATGGCTCATCCAACAGCAAAAAAGCTGGCTGCGTTGCTAAGGCCCGAGCCAGCATTAACCGCCGTGTTTCCCCCGTAGAGAGCACCCGGAAGCCGCTATCATGCAGGTGTGCCAGATCAAGATCACGCATCAAGCGCAGCGTAAGTTCGGCATCTGCACACAGCTGATAGATAAGTGTGTAAACCGTGCTGCCGGTATCTATACGATCGAGAAAATCGGAGTCATCTTTGGCAATCTCCTCTTCCAACAGGCGTTGCTGCTCGGCAAAAGAGACCAAAGCAATGCTCCCACCACTTCTCAGTATCCCCTCAGCAGGAGCAGCGTCCTCTCCACAGAGCAGAGCGCCCAGCACCGAACCGACATCTCCTTCGCTACTAAAGAGGCCCCAGGACTGGTGTTCTTGAATAACCCAGTGGTTGATCTCAAGGGTGAATGTTGCACCTGCTGTTTTTAGTTGGTCAAATTCTATTTTCATTTTTGCTGTGTGTTGCGCCTTTGTATAAAAAGTGAAGTTGGAATAAATACGCTTAAATCCCTTGATAATATTGAGCAGCAGTGGTGTTGTGCACTACACGCTGCAGCTGCTGTTTCGCCCCGCTCTGCCCTGCCAATAACTGGGCAAAAAGCTCGATAAGCTCAGTTTGCTTAACTGCTACGCTGGTACTATTTTCAACCGAACTCAAGTCGATTAAAAATCCAGAGAACATATGGGGCAGATCGGTGACAATAGCGTCATTTAAGAAGTGCTGTGCATGATAGAGACTCGGATAATTGCCGTGGCTGTTAGCGACAAACAGGGTGTCATGTTTAGCGTTGGTAATGTGCGCCGAACGCGTACAGTTTTGTAGACAATCAGCATCGATGTGGCTTTTTTCACAACCATCAATTTGCTGCACTAAACATTGACGACTACTGAACAACCACAATGGATGATACAGGCTGTAGTAGAGAGCAAAATCGGCGGGTTTATTAATCATGGCAATTTGCTCGCGACTCAATTCATTGGAGATAAACGCCCCAGCACAGTTAAAACGCTCTTTCAAGCACAGCAGCGTGTAGGAGTTAATACTGTTCAGATACGGCCCAGCAATCCAAGTGAGCCCCTGCTTATACGCCGCATAAGCTATACCGCTATTATTGGTTACCAGCTGTGGCGGCTGCAACTGGCGCAAGAGCTCAACAGCTGCACGGTAATGTTCACCAATTAATAGAGCTGGAAACCAGGGGATGAGTTGGCGATTCTGCTGAAACAGCTGAAGAAAATAACTAAAATTATCCGCTAAACCGTTAGGCAGCTGGTAATAGATGTTGGCGGTGGCAGCACTGCACGCCGGAATCTGCTCGGCCGCAGAGATTAGCACCGCCAGCTTAGGGGACATAGCAACCTCTGGCTGTGCAGTCAGGCGCGGCACCGCAACGGCTGGAATCTTTTCTGGTTGGGCAACTAAGCGCGCAACTATTTTTTTACAGATTATTGTTATCTCTTTGCTGGGCAAAAACAGCTGTGGATCCAATTCAGTTAAATCAAGTTCTTGCAGCTGCAAGCAGACCTCGTCGAGGGTTGCAAAGCGTTGGCGTAAACTCTCTGGGGCAAGGCCATTGGGTCGTGGTTTATGCAGTGGCGGTTTAAGCGCAGGGGGTGCAATCGGCCCAAGGCACCTTTTTGAGAACAAACAAAAGCTCTTCTGCCCGGCAACTACCGCCACCTTTAACGGCTCACCAGCCTGCCCCGACAACTTAATCGCCAGCGCAGTTTTGTCGGCATCAAGGGTAGCAATCTGCGCACGCACCTCATCCATGATAAGGGTGCGCGCCGCGTAGAGATCGCGTTTGGCACGGGGCAGATCGTAGTCCGCACTACCACTGACATTTTTCTGGGAAAAATATAGAGCCGAACTATCGCGCGGATTATCAATAAACATCTGCTCGTTAATATCACCGGTGAGATAACCGTTGCTGAAAGTGCGATTAAATACCCGATAAATGGCTTTATCGTCACTACATGTTTGCCCAGTTGCATAAAACTGATCGAGCAATTTGCGCCACGACTTAACCACTCTGTAGACGTAATGAAACTTCTTCATCCGTCCCTCTATCTTCAACGCGTCAACCCCAGTATTAGCTAACAGAGCAAGGTCATCAAAGGCCGAATTATCTTTAAGGTTCAGGGGGTAACTCATCCCCTTAGCAGTGGGCTGATAGGCATCGCGGCACGGTTGACTGCAGCGGCCGCGATTTCCCGATTTACCCTCAAGAGCTGAGCTTAAATAACACAGCCCAGAAAAACCTATGCAATAGGAGCCATGCACAAAAATCTCAGTCGCCATGCGGTGCTTACGCCCGACACCGACCAGCTCGGTTATCTCATCACTGTTCAGTTCGCGGCATAAATTAACCCGTTCAACATTCAGCTCATGTAAAAATTTTATTTGCCCAGCATTGTGGGTAGTAAGTTGGGTTGAAGCGTGAATTTTCAAACTGCTGAAATGGGTTGCAATAAGGTGGATTAAACCTAAATCTTGGACAATAACGCCATCCAATGAGCTATTTACCAATTTGTTCAATAGGTTGATAAGAGAGTTAAACTCATTGTCTATAATGAGAATATTTATCGTAAGAAACACCTTGCACTGGTGCGCATGAGCAAGGGGTAAGATCTGCTTTAGGTCAGTAATATCGATATTGGTGGCGCGGTTGCGGGCGTTAAAATGGTTCAAACCACAATAAACAGCATCGGCACCGCCGACAATAGCCGCCTTAATAGATTCTAGGTCGCCCCCTGGGGCGAGCAGTTCAAATTTCTTGGTCATAAGTAGCACTACACAACAAACAGAGCCGATTCAGGAGAATATCCGAATCGGCTCTGTTCATATATTTCAGCTAGAATAAGCGTTTAAAGTTGATCTCTATTGGCCACAATAGTCGCGAACCTTCTGCGCTAGTGCTTGACTTTGGCTCACGGCCAACGCTTTTTCCTCAGCACCAGGTGCCCCAAACCACTCTATCGGCTCCATAAATTCCCACTTGAGTTTTTCTGTCAGCCGATCTAGTTCACGCTGTGCCCCACCCGACCAACCGGCGGAACCAAAGCGTAGCACTTTCTTATTCCACACTTTTTTGCGCCGAAACATATCCAACACCCAAGCCATGGGAGGAAACATCTCGTATTCGTAGGTCGGCATCCCCAAAATAATACCCGATGAGCGCCACGCTGAGGCCAAAATTAACCCCACATGATCTTCCGGCACGCGGTGCACATTCAACCTCATCCCCGTGGAACGCACACCTTCGATAATACTATCCACCACCTTAGCGGTATTGCCATACATACTCGACCAAATCAGGGTGATCTCCGGCTCTGCTGGCCCGTTCATATAACTGGCAAACTGGCTGTATGAATCGATAATCGCCTGCGGATTTCCACGCCAAATAATTCCGTGCGAAGGGGCAATTACTTTGATATCCAGACTGCTGAGCTTATCGATGCCCTTGGTCACAAAGGTGGAAAAGCTGGCCACCACGTTGGTGTAGTACCGCAAAGCCTCGTTGTGAAAAAACAGCTGCTGTTCCTCCGTCAGCTGATCATCAAAATATACACCATCCAGCGTACCGTAAGAGCCGAAGGCATCACAGGAGAACAGCACCCCACTGCTCTCTTCGAAGGTCATCATCGTCTCTGGCCAATGGATATTCGGTGTTTCGTAGAAACGCAGCACCTTACCCTGACCTAAATCAAGGCTATCGCCAGTGCTAACCAGATGCAGGTTGTTCTCAATCGCAAAAAACGATTTCAACACCCCTGCCGCCTTCTTAGTTAAATAGATCTGCAGCTGGGGATTTTTCTCAATCAACTTGGGCAGCCAACTGGTATGATCCGGCTCCATGTGGTTAATGACCAGATAATCTATTGAGCCCTCATCCAACATGATGGAGTGTAACTCATTCTGAAAATCGGCCGGTTTGTCTTGGGTGTCCTCAATAAGGTCAATAAGGGCAGTTTTATCACCCTCCACCACATAAGCATTGATTGAGATACCATGCGGCATGGGCCACATACCCTCAAATAGCTGATAACTCTCTAAATTAACAGGAAGACAATGGATTCCATCGGAAATTTTTACAGCGTTCATGATCTATTTCCTCTCTGACTGATGCGTAACAAAGCTTAATTTTGTCTATATTAGTAAGCTGAGGCTATCGACATTAAACCGCACGAGCACGTACCAATGCGTATGTTTATAGCACAAACAGGCGCCCAGTTACCAACCGAGCGCTACAACACGATCGAGTAAAGCCGATGCCGCACTTAGGTGGTGCCTATCTCCAACATAGCTTTACCAGCGAAAAAAGTTACCTGACTCTGCACACGAAAAACCCTCATGGTTTCATGTTCAATGATAATCTGCCTACTTTATATGCAGTTTGCTTAATTGCTGAGCGGCTTTAAGGGGATCAGCAGCTGAACAAATTGCAGAAACTACCGCCACGCCATCCGCTCCGGCCTGAAGAACAGGGGTCATATTGTCGCTATTAATGCCACCGATAGCCACCAACCTATGACGGGATATCTGGCGGATTCTGCCCACGCCTTCCAGCCCAAGTTGTTCCTTCAGCTCACTTTTAGTCGGAGTAACGAAAACGGGGCTCAACCCCAGATAATCGACATCCACAGCTTCAGCTTCGCGAGCTTCGGCCTCAGAACCGACGGAGAGACCGATGATTGCCTCGGCCCCTAAAATGCGCCGCGCATCGGCATAGGGCATGTCACTCTGGCCGATATGTACCCCGTCGGCACCGACAGCCAAGGCGATATCAATGCGATCGTTGACCAGCAGCGGAATATCTGTGTTTTTCAGGCTTGCCATTAGGGCACGTCCAAGCTCAACAAACTCTCTGGTAGCGCACTCTTTTTCGCGCAATTGCACCAGAGTGACACCGCCATGAACGGCAGCCTGCACAATATCAATAAGATTGCGCCCACGAGCTAGATTGCGGTCAGTAACCAGATGCAGAGCTAAATTAACCGGTCTCATTTTACCTCCGGATCGAGCCAGTGCGAGTCGAGCTGCTGCTTGGTCAGGTTGTAAAATGCATCAATAATATGCAGCTGCAGAGTTCCTGGGCCAGCCGCCTGATGCGCGGCAATTTCCCCACAAATACCCATGGTTAACATGGCATGAGTGGCCGCAAGCAAAGCATTATCATTGACCGCACAAAAGGCTCCAATAAGCGCCGTAGCGCTACAGCCCAGACCGGTAACTCTCGGCATCATCTGATGACCGTTACGCACTTGAAATTGATTCTTTCCATCGGTGATCAGATCTACAGCGCCACTTACAACAACCACACAAGAGTATTTTACAGCTAGAGCGAAAGCAGCACTCGCCGCGCCACTCTCTGCCGCTACGCTATCGACACCTTTTGTCTGCACGCTACTCCCAGCTAAGGTCATAATTTCCGAGGCGTTGCCTCTAATCACAGTCGGAGCAACATTATCTAGCAAACTGAGGCAGCTCTGAGTGCGGAAAGTCGTGGCACCGGCACCAACCGGATCGAAAACTATCGGAATCCCTCTACCCTGCGCTGCAGCCATAGCCAGCGCCATGGCATCAAGCCACTCGCTGCTGAGAGTACCAATATTGATAACCAGCGCTGCGGAGAGTGCCGTCATTTCAGCCACCTCCTCGCGCGCATGCGCCATGACTGGTGAAGCGCCTAGGGCAAGCAGCGCGTTAGCCGTATTGTTCATTACCACATAATTGGTGATATTGTGCACCAGCGGTGCCCGAGTGCGTATTTTTTGCAGATCGTCAAATAGACTAGCAACCGTCAATTTCATCTCTCCAATCTGGGCAATTTTTAGTAGATCAACTGCAAGCGCAAAAACATTAAAAAATCAGCACGCGACAGAATATCATGCAAAACCGATTCCATAATTCTCTGTATTATCAGCAAAGAGGACTTTTTCATGTTTGCGCAGACAATTGTATGACCACTCCAGCCCTTAGATATAGCTTTTAGCTGTGCCTATGTTTTATCCATCTTGTAAATAGTAGTGTCTCAAAGGTTTAAGATTGTCATCAAGCTCGTAAATAAGCGGCACTCCGGTGGGGATATTTACCGCAACAATCTCGCTGTCACTAAGATTGTCCAGATACTTGATCAGAGCACGCAGACTATTGCCATGCGCACAGACTATGGCCTGTTTTCCCGATTTCACTGCTGGAGCAATAACCTCATCCCAGAACGGCAGCGTTCTGGCTACAGTATCCTCTAAGCTCTCAGCAACGGGCAGATTGTTGACGCCTAGGCGGTGGTATTTTGGTTCAAAACCTGGATATCGTTGATCTGTTTTATCCAGCTCTGGTGGCCTGACAGCATAACTACGCCGCCATATATGTACCTGCTCCGCTCCAACCTGCTCCGCCATCTCCGCCTTGGTGAGCCCTTGCAGGGCACCGTAGTGTCTCTCGTTGAGGCGCCACGAGCACTGTACCGGTAGCCACATCAGATCCATCTCGTCCAATACCAGCCACAAGGTGCGAATAGCCCGTTTCAACACTGAGGTAAAAGCCATATCGAAGAGAAAACCTCTATCCCGTAGCATCCTCCCAGCATCTTTAGCCTCAGCCATTCCGGCAGCGGAGAGATCGATATCTGTCCACCCGGTAAATCTGTTCTCCTTGTTCCACAGACTCTCACCATGTCTAAGCAGTACTAATTTGCTAGGCATCTCACACCTCTTTCCAACAAAATCGTTACCCAATTACTTGCGTTACCCACATGAGTTTTATAGTCGTTCCAATGCCGCAGTATATTCACCACGGCGTGCGGCACGGTTGCAGGCGGCGCGCTTAAGTAAAGCGTCTTGTGCTTTAGCTATTTGAGTTTCATCTCCATGCCATATCTCCAGCGCTGGCATCTGAATGGCCCGACCATAGGAAAAGGTCAAAGCCCAGGGGAGTTGGCCACGAAACCTGACGTTCATCGCGTTTAATCGCGCTGAGGCCAATTCACCACTTTGGCCGCCAGATAAGAAAGCTATTGCTGGCACCGCTGCTGGAACCCTGCGCAAAAAGCATTTAATTGTGGCAGCAGCCACTTCGTCCACAGTCTCTTGTTTGGGACATGATAAGCCAGGCACTACCATGTTCGGCTTCAAGATCATACCTTCCAACAGCACCCGTTGAGTGTAGAGTGCAGCAAAAACTGCATGCAGTACTTTCTCGGTAACCTGAAAGCAACGCTCCATGGTGTGCTCACCATCCATCAACACCTCTGGCTCGACTATGGGTACCAATCCAGCCTCCTGACATAACGCCGCATAACGCGCCAAAGCTTGGCTATTAGCCTCGAGGCAACCACTACTGGGCAGGCCATGCCCAAGGATGAGCACAGCGCGCCATTTGACAAACTTGGCTCCAAGTTGCGCGTATTCAGCCAAACGCTCGCGCAGGCCATCAAGCCCCTCAGTTATTTTCTCTTTGGGATGACCAGCCAACTCTTTAGCTCCGGCGTCAACTTTAATACCGGGAATCATTCCCGCAGCGGTGATGACATCGACAAAAGAGGTACCATCTTTCTTGTGCTGGCGAATCGTCTCATCACAGAGGATCACGCCACTGATGGAATCACTGAGGCCCGTTGTAGTTATAATCATCTCGCGATAAGCACGACGAGCCTCTTCGGTTTGCGGTATCCCCAGCTTGGCAAAGCGCTTATTACAGGATGGATTGCTTTCATCCATCGCCAGAATACCCTTATCGTCAGCAACTAACATCTGTGCAGTATCTTGAAGCTGTTTAATGTTCATACCCTTACCTCACTTCAGGTTGAATTTGTATGGGATTTCACCACTAGGCGCCCAGATATAGCTCTCTCTATATATGTTAAGAGTGTACTCCTTTTATGGCATATCTGAACAAAGAAACTGGTTCAGCATCAGAGTTAAGAGAAAAACAAGCAGTACTACCGCATTGATCTAGCATGAACTATCGCGATAGCAAGCGATTGCATATCCCCTTTCCAGCTCTCCACCTGTAGCGGATAAATTTTCCCCTTGACAATTAAATAGCAAGCTATCTATATTACATAGCCTGCTATTTACTCTGGGGGAATTATGGAGCCTACAACTAGTGAAAACCTGTGCAACAAGTTGCACTACCTGACCAGATTGCTAATGATGCAACTGAACGAAGAGATTAAACCGCATGGAGTGACACATGGTCAACTACCAGTGCTGTGCTGTTTAAGCGAGCATGGAGGCCAAACCCAAGCTGAACTCTGTGAACAGATTCAGGTGGAACAACCGACCATGGCCAATACTCTGCGTCGCATGGAGCGCGACGGCCTAATATATCGTAGAGTTAGCGCCCAAGATAAACGGCAGTCGCAAATCTTTTTGACCGAGTCAACCGGCCCCACAGTTAGTGCGCTCCAGGAAAAACGAGATGAAGTGCTCGCGCGCATGACGCGCCACATGACCGCAGAAGAGTTGGCGACATTTCACCGCTTGCTCGATATTGCCAAACAAGCATTGGAAAACTCAGACGAGGACCATGCAAAAAAAATATAGGAGATGTAGATGAAAAACTTTGATGTTGTTGTTATTGGTGGTGGCCCAGGCGGAATGACCGCAGGGATGATGCTGGATCAAATGGGTAAATCGGTCGCGCTCATTCAGGAGAGTCAAGATAGTTTTGGCGGCGTCTGCCTCAACCGTGGCTGTATGCCCACTAAATCTTTGCTCAAAGCAGCTAAAATCTATCGCGAGGCTAAACAAGCCAAAAAATATGGGCTGGATCTGTCCGTAGCCCCTATCAACTTGCACAATCTATGTGCTGTAACTAATTGTGATCTCGACAACTTACGCACTATGGTTCAAGGCATGATGACTGGCGCACAGATTACCACCTTTCGCGGCACCGGTTCTTTCCAATCTGAACACGAAATTCTAGTCAGTAATGCTGACGGCAGCACCGAGCTAGTGTATGGCAAACAGATCATCATCGCTACCGGTTCTAAATCGGTCGAGCTACCATTTGCTCCCTGTGACGGTCAATACATCATGTCCAGTGACCAGATGCTGAAAAACACCACCATGCCGGACAAATTATTAGTTATTGGTGGCGGAGCTATAGGCTGTGAATTCGCGACCATGTACCACTCTTTTGGTAGCGAAGTTGTAATGGTTGAAGCGCTAGAAACCCTTTTACCGCGCGAGGATCAAGAGGCGGGCAGAGCATTACAGTCAGCCTTTGAAGATCAGGGAATCAAGGTAAAAACCGGCACTATGATCGAGCAGTTAACTGTTGACAATGGCCAGGTAGCAGTCGCCTACAAGGGTGTTGCGGAGCTTGAGAAATTTGACAAGGTATTAGTAGGCATAGGTCGTAAGCCAAATATTGCGGGGTTAAATCTGGAAGCCGCAGGAATTAAAATCTCAGGTGGCGCAATCTGCGTCAATGAGTGCATGCAGACCAGTGTTGCCCATATCTATGCCTTAGGAGATACTATTGTCGGCCCAATGCTAGCCCATGCTGCAGAAAAAGAGGGGCAACTGCTAGCGATGAACATCGCCAATGGAACCAACACTCCTCTTGAAGAAGCAGCGGTGCCACGGGTTGCCTTTAGCTGTCCAGAAGTAGCTGCTGTAGGAGCTAATGCCAGCACAGAGGGCATCAAAACCTTCACCATGGCGCAGGTACCGAATGGTCGTTCGGTGGTCGACAAAGTTGCACCAGCCTTCGTTAAGTTGTTTGTTGATGAGAAGAGTAGCGTTATTGTTGGCGCAATTATAGTGGGCGAAGCGGCAACAGAGATGATTCACGAGATGGCATTGGCGGTCGAAAACCACCTGACCTTGGGGCAGATTGGTAAAACCGTCCATGCGCACCCAACGCACTCAACAAATGTCGTTAAAGCTGTACAAAATTTTAACTAGCAACTAAAAATTTTGTCATTTTGTCAATTTTTCTGTCGATAATTGAATCAGGACTGGAGAGATAATGAAAACAACCTACAAGACATTCGGCACATGTGCACGTTTCATAGATATAGAGCTCGATGGCGATAAGATCATTGAGGTCAAATTTATTGGTGGATGTGCAGGTAATGCAAAGGGAATTGCTAAACTTCTGGAGGGGATGGATATCCACGATGTAATCCCTCGATTCAAAGGAATAGCATGCCAGGGGAACACTAGCTGTCCTGATCAGCTAGCTCAAGCGCTCGAAGCTATTCTTATGAAAAAGGCATCCTAATCCACAACCCCATAACAGGTGCCAAACTAAGATCAAGGGCCTGAGGGATTATCCTCAGGCCCTTTTCAGTGCGACACTGGCAATACAGAGTCAAAAAACAGCATAGCGGGTAAATATCGCTACAAATTAGCGGGCTATTATGTAACAAGTTCTGAGTAAACTTTGTGGTTATAATATTTACGTTATGCAAGTTTAGAAGTCTGCACAAGTTAAGGGTTATTCAATAACAAGCTTGATCGGAATCGAACCAATCTCATCGTTTTCGCCTCCTAAGGTGCCGAGTTGAACCATGCCGTACCAGTGATCACCAGCCTCGGCATCTGGCAGATTCCAACCTAGTGTCAGGCTAAATGGGGAAGCGTTTAACGGCGCGCGGGTAGCGGTTAAATTACCGGTGGCAATATCTGCAGTAGTGATAATTGCGTAATGTAAAGTGAAAGGATCAGCCACTCGGTTTGACGCAAAGTTCTGAACCTTGATCCACCAGTTGCCGCTCTCGGGCGCCATCAGCAGGATAGCCTCATTAGCATCAGAGTTGCCACTGATGCTAACAGGTTCGGGGTTATCCTCTTTGCCGAGATAGAGATCGAGGTCGGGTGCTTCTGTTGATTCAAGCTCTATGACCAGTGCTAGCGTATCGGCAGGTATCTCTATGGGGAGAGTATAGGTTCCACCATCGCCATTGGCAAAATCTTCTGGGGTTGGATCAGAATCTATAGAACCTTTTACGACGGTTGCTTCCTTTAAGCCGACTATAGTAGTAGTTAAAGAGCTAACGTTTACCACTTCAAGTTGGGAGTATTGTTTTGAGCCACTTGGCTGTGCAGTGGTAATTTCGCAAAAGGTAGGGAGCCTTGCCTCCATACTGCGCACCGCAACCGGCAGCGTTACACTTGGTGCGTCTCCATAGGTCTCAGTAAGGGTTACGCGGCCAAAAGCCCAGTCTTCAATGGGCAGTGCAGTAGCATCGGCCTCCACGGTAAGTTCAGCGCTCTCGCCGGAGGCGAGGGTAAAACGCGCCGGGGTTACGGTTAACAACAGATCGGAATCGGACTCAACTGTTGCTTGCCACTGCGTGGTTGAAGCAGAGCTGTTATGCAGCGTGCGCTGCCATGAACAGTAGTCAATGCAATTAGCGTCGCCCAAGCTGGCTAGATTGATAGTTGTTGGATCGCCGACATCAGTTGATTCTGCGTTCCAATATAGTTCGGGATTGCTATTTTCGTAGCCAGCGGTGCTTTCATCGAGCACCAATGCTGCTTGCACTGACTGGCCAATATCGATGCGCCCCGAACCAGCATCAAAGGGGGTGGCTAAAGTTCCCTCGTCATCGACGCTGATGCTAGTAACAGCGGTGGTCATAATAGCCGATTGAGCTTGAGCAGCTGACCAGTCGGGATGCAATGCTTTGAGTAAGGCAAATACGCCAGCTATATGCGGGCTAGCCATCGAGGTACCACCATACATGGCATAACCAACACCATCGATAACAGGGGCGATGATACTTGCTCCGGGGGCGACAATGTCGGGTTTAATAATGCTCGCAACAGCTCTGTTCCAGCCACGCGAACTAAATGCGGCAAGTTTGTCGGCATTTTTTTTATCGCTAAGAACTGACATGCCTGTGATGGTGGCTTGATGATCTCCGTCAACGTTAAGCCAAGCCTTAAGTTTGTCGCCATCGGGTTGGGAGATATGGACGGCGGGTAGGAAATGGCCATCAGCTGTCAGTGCTAAACTGTCACCTGGGTCAACCTCGGCTAAAATCATGCCACCACCGCCATTGGCTTTGACGTTTTTCCCTTTGTCGACGCGAGCGTTTTCACCACGATCACAAATGACGATTTCACCATCAAAGGAGGCATTAAAGGTTCCTTGACAAAGCGCATCGCCATAATCACCAGCATAGACGACTGTGGCCGGCCCATAACCTGGTGTTAACCCGAGACCAACGAGTTCATTTGCCGTGCCATCAGCTTCGTTATAAATCAGGCTGTTAATATAACTAATATCATGGGTCGATGCGCCAACAGCGGTCAGCCATGGGGCTATAGCTGGTGTGCCAACTGTCGCCATTTCCGGGCCATCATTGCCTGCAGCAATAGCAACAAAAATTCCAGCTTCGCGGACGTTGAGCCATAAAAGTTGTTCTGCGTCCTGCCATGGATCAGACACCCCCCCACCAATAGACATGTTGATAACATCAACACCATCCTTAATTGCCTGTTCTATGGCGGCGAGAAGAGCCGAGCTGTTGATATTAAGCTCTGCATCCGCGACCTTATATGAGATCAGGTTAGCATGGGGCGCAACACCAGAGATGGTGGCAGATATATTAAAGCCAGAATCCAGATGAACAATAGCCTCGTTTACAATATTACCCGCTGCGGTTGCAGCAACGTGGCTGCCATGGCCATCAGCATCAACGGCATTATATTCATCAGGGACGCAGTTCCAGGCACCGATGAGTTTTTCGTTGCAGGGGAAATTGGGGTTATACAGTAGTGTATTGTCGGGATCGCAGACACCGTAATATTTGCCTCGAGGATTTTGATGTTGATAGCCATCATCGCCAACGGCAGCAAAAGAGGGGCTGTGGGGATTGATTCCCATATCAATAATGCCGACAACAACCCCTTCGCCCATGGTTGCGGAAAAATTCCCGGTGCTGCTGCCATCCCACACACCTGGAGCGCCAATCCAGGCAGCCCCGGGCGAGCAGGCTACACCATCTGGTGATTCTAGGTGAATATCGCTGTGGCCGCCATGATCGCTACAGGCAGCGGTAAAAACCACTAAGCATATCGAAACCACGACCAAGCGATATGCGCTCTGCTTGCGTTGCCATAGTGCCCACAAGAGAGTGCTGCACAGCAACAATGCGGGGATAAAGAGATCGACACTTTGGGCGCTAATACTACCCAGCGCGGGTGGCACCGTTGGGCCATCACCGCTGATAAGAGCGGTGGAATGATCCACACTATTAATTTTGACTTCACGATCTTTTGCAACACGCACAATATCTGGCAAGGTGGCAATCGTCGCCGCTTCTGCTGCACTTAAACGCAGCGCAACACCATTGAAAGCTGTGTTGTAAGTGTGGATAATTTTAACTGTTCTACCAATAGCAGTTTCAATACGTGCCATTATGCTGAGGCGTTGTTGTGCAAGATAAGCGCTATAACTTTGCGCTGCCGCGCTATTTATATCCAACTTACGGGTTCCGGCAGCTCGTGGGTTGGTGGCGGCAAGACCGGGTATTGTCCCAGTATATGTAGCTAAAGGCTCACCCTTAAACTGAATGATATAAACCGCAGTTTCCTCTGAGGATAATGATGGCGATGGCGAAACCGACGCTATTTTTGCTGTGGCCATGCTGAACATAGTCAGGAATAAAAGCAACGTGGCGGTTAGGATAAAAACTTGTCGACGGTAGCAGGTTTTGGTCATGTGCATTGTGATCTCGTTTCTGTTTGGTGTAAAAATTATATCCAATGTAGAATGATGAGATTGGCCTAAAAAAATCACAGGGTTCGTGGCATTTGTTGATCATTAAACGCTGGAGTAGACAGTTGCTAAACACATTGCCCCGCTTTCCATAGTAAAAGAGTACGGGTTGCGCCTAAGCTACGCCTTTTTCATAAATTCATATCCGCTAGTATAACCAAGCACTGTTTTAACTTCTATTAGGTTATTTAACATAAAACCAATAGAACATTATCCAGATCTATTCCTTATGAATAATTTCATTATTGCGCAAATATCACTTGAATAGACTTCACAAAATGTGTTCAGCATAGTTATTGGACTCATCGAGATTTTTTATTATCTTTATCTATCAAGAGCGCTAGAGAAGAAGTGTTTTTGTAAAATCATTTACAGTAAGAAAACTACCATATTTCATAAGCTGATAAAATGCTTACGTAAATATTGATTACATTTTTCTACAACTACTCTGTTCCGGCACATTTTATTGTTGTGACTCGGCGCATAATAAGGATCAATTGCTTTTTATATGTAAAGGGGGGGGCAATAGCGCTATCACGGCTGCGCTGAGCATACTGATGTGGCTTTTCTGCGTTATTTCAGTAGCACTTTTGGGGCAAGATTTTGTAGGCTACTTAATGTCCTTTATTCATGTAGAATCCACAGCGTATACTGGTGGTAAGGTTGAATTTATGAGCGCAAAAGATTGCAAAAACAACAGTGCAACGCCACTAACGCCTCCCTGTTTATCTTCAACAACCTAGCACGCTAGATTCACCTTAATTATGCTATGATAATGCATAGTTTTCATCTGGTCTCCATCTGCAGCTATCAGAAAACACCCCTTCAATATTTTCATATTTCCTCCCTACTCTCTCCTTATTCTCTCCATATTGCACCACTATAGTCGGAAAAAATAGATCAGCACCACAAACACCTAAAAAGGAGTTTCACTATGAAAAAACATGCAACAACCACAGCAATTTTGATTTTGACCCTGGCCATACTGCTACCAACAATCGTCGCTGCCAACGACAGGCCAGACCGTCCTCAAGGGCCACCACCGGAAGCTATATCAGCCTGTGAAGGTAAAAGTGTTGGTGACAGTGTCGAATTCACTGGGCGCAGAGGCGAAACGGTTAAAGCCACATGTAAAAAAATAGATGATAAACTAGCTGCTGTTCCAGACAATATGCCTGAACGACAGTAAACTACCCATGATATTTCAACAGAGAAATACAGCTAGTGCTTCTAAAACGCAAAAAAAGACAAGCTCTATACCAGTTACAGGAGTCTAAATATGGCCATCCAACAGATAAAAGGCTGTATCGGCTGCGGGATATGCATTAAAACATGCCCTACAGACGTTATTCGCCCAGATGAGAAGACCGGAAAAGCATTTATTATGTATCCTGCCGATTGCCAAATCTGTCATTTGTGCCGGATGTATTGTCCGGTGGATGCCATAACTATTTCGCCGGAAAAGTCAATTCCGGTCATCGTTTCCTGGGGCTAAAAGATGTCTGCATATATTAAAAACACTGTTCATTTACAGATTGTTGCGGCGCTTATCATAACGCCACTGCTGATCTTGGCCGTCGGCGACTACCCGCAACGCACGCTATTGAAAGATTTTCTGTCGTTTACCACCATAGTAGCCTTTAGCATGTTACTGGGTCTGCTCTACTTGGCACGCACCAACAAATGCATTCTTAACCAGATTAAAGCCAGCAAGCTGATCGGCCTACATAAGCTGATCGGCTATACAGCGGTAACGATTCTCCTACTGCATCCATTTCTGTTGGTGATACCGCGTTTTTACGAAGCCGGAGTTGCTCCAGTTGAGGCTTTTACGACCATCATAACTACCTTCACTAGCACAGGAGTTGTGCTCGGCCTAATTGCCTGGAGCCTGATCTTGCTCATCAGCATCACCTCCTTGTTACGCACGAGATTGCCGTTTAAATATACAACTTGGCGGGTTATTCACGGCGCATTGGCACTATTATGCATTTTATGTGCGGCCTGCCATGTGCTCTACCTTGGTCGCCATACCGACGTTAGCATGACAGTTTTTATCGTTATGCTATCAACTGGTGGAATTTATCTACTGCTGAAGAGCTACGCCTTCCAAGAGCAGAAAGCAGGAGAAAAAATATGAGTTCGCAAAACAACAGCAATGGATTGTCGCGGCGCAACTTCATCGCCTTAGCCGGTGGTGCTGCCGGATTAGCAGCGCTGACCACCATGGGCATCTCGGCAATGGAGGGTAAATCTCAAGCTAACATTCGCCAAATAGATCTTAACGAAACAAAATATCAAGAAGATGAGACTGACATACTAGTGGTAGGCAGTGGCATCGCTGGTCTGTTTGCTGCGGTTAAAGCTCATGATGCCGGAGCCAAGGTGCTAATGGTCTCCAAAGGCCGCCTTGGCTCATCGGGACAAACTCCATTCGCCAAGGGGATCTTTGCCTACGATGCAAGCAAAGAGAAGCACAGCCTAGATGAGTTTGTCGCTACGGTATCCCGCTCGGCGCTCGGCACCAATAATCCAGTTTTTACCCGCCAGATGGCAGAACACTCTTTAGCACGGGTCAAAGATTTAAAAGATTGGGGTTTCTTCGATTCTCCCCTCTATTTCAATGCCTTTAGCAAGCCTATCACCGAGCGCAACATCCCGGTAATTGAACGGGTCATGATCACTCACCTGATAAAAGAGAATGGCAAGATTGCGGGTGCTGCTGGCTTCAGTTTTGACGAAGCCAAGGTGCACATTTTTAAAGCAAAAAGCGTCATCCTCTGCTCTGGAGCCGGTGGCTTCAAACCTAACGGCTTTCCGATCTGTGACCTCACCCACGATGGCACCGTGATGGCCTATAAGATCGGTGCCAAGGTGACCGGCAAAGAGTGGAACGACGGCCATAGTGGTCAGACCGTCAATGCCGCAGCCTGTTATGACGGCTGGCACGGAATGTTTGATCGCAAGCCTGGCTTGACCGGAGTTGATGTTCACCATGATCTTGGTGTGGAGATGAATTATCAAGCTTACATGGCAGGGAACCCGCTGGCTGGTGGCCCTCCGGGGCGAAACACGGGCGAACAGGTCAGCGGCGGCCCTACTCGTCCCGCTGAATTCAGCGACAATAACCGGCGTCCTGGCCCGCCCCCAGGTAGTGATCATGACAAAGGCGGCGGTCCTCCGGGTGGTAACCACGACAAGGGCGGCGGTCCTCCTCCAGGCATGGCTGGTGGTAGTTCCGTTGGTGGTTCTTCGGCCGGAATGTCGATTCATAAGTCAGAAGGTTTGGTTCCTATCAATGATAAAGGTGCCTCTAATATTCCTGGACTCTATGCGGCAGGAGACGCCCTCGGCTCGCACATGGCTGGAGCTATTTACACTCAGGTAGGTTCATCCCTAGCCGGTTCCGCAGTGCAAGGAGCCATAGTTTCCGAAGCCGCTGCCGCTTATTGCGTTGGCGTTAAACTGCCAAGTATTGCCAAAGCTAAAATTGCGAGCATACAAGAGGAGATTCTTGCGCCCCTTAAAAGGGATAAAGGCTACAGTCCGGCCTGGGTTACCCAGACACTGCAGGGAATAATGATCCCTAACTTTGTCCTCTATATTAAAAAAGAGAGTTTGTTAAAAGCAGCTCTCGCCTACATAGAAGAGCTGCGCGATCACCACATGCCACAACTGCGCGCTGCAGATCTGCATGAACTAAGGCTGGCCCACGAAACCGCCAATATGATCGTCAATGCTGAGATGAAATTGAAAGCATCGATAATGCGTAAAGAGAGCCGGTGTAGCCACTACCGCCTCGATTACCCCAATATCGACAAGAAAAACTGGAATGCCTGGATCAATATCTACCAAGGATCTGATGGTGAAATGAAACTTGAAAAACAGCCATTTGACAAATGGCCAGCGTAAATAATAGAGAATATGGCTGTTTATTGTCGAATTTACGATTATAATCGTGCAATTTTACTGCCCATAGGTGGCGCAAACAGCAGAGAAGCATTCCCTGTTTCGCCGCCTAAACTCCTCCCGTTATCGGATATCCCGATACCTTAAGAAGAAAAAACAATTTTTTTCTATTGGAGCTAGCGGTCAAAAAGCATTACACTCCCCTTTTTTGCTACAAGGATGTAATTTCCGATGTCAGGCGGGCAGATAACAACATACGCTTGTTTTCTTGTCATACTTTGCTGACATTTTATTTTTATGAAGGGTTTTATTGAAATGACCGTAACAAATCTAATCAACAAGGGGATAAATGGCCAGGCGTTAACACCGCAAGAGATTGAGTATCTACTCAGCTTTGCGCCTCAGAGTGCCGAGAGTTTTCAGATGATGTCTGCGGCTAGCGATCTCTCGCGCCAGCTGCAAAATAACGAGGCCGAAGTTCACGGGCAACTGGCACTCAACCTCGCTCCCTGTCCTGCAGAGTGTCAATTCTGTTCATTCGCCAAGAGCAATAAAATTTTCACCAAAGCGACCGAAGTGCCCATTGATGAAGCGGTAGCCATGGCTAAACAATTTGAAGACGTTGGTTGTCAAGCCATCTTACTGATGACCACGGCTAACTTCCCCTTCAAAAAAATTGCTCCCTACCTTACCGCAATTCGCCAAGTGTTAAAAAAAGATACGCCTCTCATTGTCAATATCGGTGATGAGGCTGCTGATCATGCCCAAGAGCTCATTGAGCTAGGGGTTAACGGAGTCTATCATGCTCTGCGTTTGCGTGAAGGTATCGACACCAAAATCTCCCCACAGCAACGCCGCGATAGTATCGCTAAATTCCAAGCAGCAGGGCTACAACTAGGCGTATGTGTCGAACCATTAGGCCCTGAGCACAGCGATAAAGAGGTGGCCGAAATGATCCATTATACCGCTAGCCTTAATCCGGTATTTAGCGGTGCAGCACGGCGGATTCCAATTCCAGGTACGCGCATGGGTGAGTTGGGCACAATTCCAGAGATTCGCCAAGCTCAGGTAGTGGCCATAGCCAGACTCGCGATGCCACACACAACTATAGCCAACTGCACCCACGAACCTGGTATTTTACCCGGCATGGGCGGAGCGACATTCTTCTGGGCGGAGATGGGTGCAAACCCCCGCGACACAATCGCCCGCACCGAAGAGGGACGTGCGCACAACGTAAGCGAACTCGAAACTATGTTCTGGGAACTCGACTGGAAAATTAGGCGAGGTCCCTCTCGCATCTGGAAGGTTTAATTCTCTCCACACCGGATCTAGCAAAAATTAAAATCAACCCCGTTAAATATGTGGGCTGGCTACTGGCTAGCAAGTTTAAAGCTAGAGCTACACTGCATAGTGATAAAGCGCGCGTAGCAACATTTCACATCACAGCTAATAAACCAGCACAGTTGGTTCAATACTGTTTTGTGCTGTTGCCCGCCGCTTAATCACCGGGACTAGCGCAGCACTTTCATAGATCAATTAAGAAGTCTGGCTGGGCAATAATAAATAACTTCAACATTTACAATGGTGCGCTATAGTATTAGCAGCACTACTTTAATGTAACTTTACCCTTAGCGTTTGGTAAAACAGAGGTTATTTTATATGCTCAGCTTAGACAAGGTTCCAAATATTGTCCTGATTTTACTACCCTCCTTAAGCGTTATTCTTGCCTCTGGTGCTGTTCTATGGGGCGTGCATTGGTTCATTATCGGCAGGCACCCAGAGCTCGGCAATGAGCGCAAATTTCCTCGCCAACTGATATTGCTAACCTTAACAGTGGTAAGCATTATATCAATTGTCTTTACCTTGCCCATTGATGAGAGTTCTCGTAACCAGATTATCGGTTTAATTGGCATCCTGCTATCAGGCATCATTGCCTTCTCATCACAAACTGTCTTCGCAAACTTTATGGCCGGCGTTTTGTTGCGTATTACCAAACCTTTTCGTACCGGTGATTTTATCCGCGTTGGCGATTTTTTTGGTCGTGTAACGGAACGCGGTCTATTCGACACCGAAATCCAAGCTGAAACCCGTGAACTTATCGCCTTCCCTAACGCATACCTAGTCAACAATCCCGTATCTACTATCCGCAGTTCTGGCGCTATCGTCTCTGCTACCATATCATTAGGCTATGATGTCCATCATTTAAAGATTGAACCCTTAATGCTGAAGGCGGCAGAACAGAGCGGACTCGAAGATCCATTCGTCAACATTCTTGAATTGGGCAACTTCTCTATAACTTACCGAGTTTCGGGGTTACTAACAGAAGTTAATGGACTCATTACGGCACGCTCAAATCTCTTTCGCACGGTTCTGGACATCCTCCATGGCGAAGGAATCGAGATAATGTCGCCTACATTCATGAACCAAAGGCCTATGGGTGATGGACAGTCGACAATTCCAACCTTCGTAGCGGCAACGCCTACTCAAGAGACCGTAGATGCAGAAAAAATAGTTTTTGATAAAGCTGATCAAGCAGAACAGATCGAAGGCGAAAAGTTGCAATTAATTGCCGAAATAGCAAACTTAGAAACCACCTCTCCAGAGGCACAAATCACTGACAAGGCACAGTTAAAAGAGATTATTAATAAGAAAAAAGAGCGCCTAAAAACTCTCGAGCACACGGAACTTGGTGAGGACAACGAAAAAAATATCCCCGAAGCTGCCCCGACTATGAACCAGCAGAGAAACCCCGTAGCTGGCAACAATCAGAGCACAAATACGGTGGATTCACACCCTGAGAACGGGTAATGCGCTCATAATAGATAGGTAACTACCAGCGTGTTTCACCTGTGCAGCTAGAGTGAGGAGCAAGTTATGAACAACGGCAAGAAAGTAGCCATATCTGGACTTTTGCTCTACATGCTATGTGGTTGCTTTGGCAATACACCACTTAAAACGCTTAACTACTCCTCTGCAACAGAAACCCACAACAATCTTATTGTCTTTCTTAGGGGCATAGGCGGAAATAATCAAGATTTTGTGCGCACAGGTTTTGTCAGTGGCGTAAGACAACGTGAGTTGCCCTTTGCCATGACCGCGCCCAACGCACATTTTGGCTACTATTTTTCCCAAACGCTCACCGAGCGCTTAAATACAGATATTATTGTTCCAGCTAGGATCAATGGCTATGAAAAAATTTGGTTGGTCGGGCTATCTATGGGCGGGCTCGGCTCGCTCATGTATGCCAAAGATCATCCCAACGAAATCGCTGGCATCTACCTCATTGCACCGTTTTTAGGTTACGAGGATATTATAGATGAGATAAGCACCGCAGGCGGTGTACGCCAGTGGCAGCCAGGTGAATATGATGCCGATGCCGATTGGCAACGAACTTTCTGGCACTGGTTGCAACAATGTGCAGCAGGCGAACGACCTATGCCAAATATCTATCTCGGATTTGGCACTCAGGACGATTTCAATCCCGCGCATAAACTACTCAGCACCCTTTTGCCCGCGGACCATATCTTTGCCATTGATGGCGATCATGACAACAAAACTATGCTTAAACTTTGGCAAATTTTTCTGCAACAGGATATTCTGGTAAATTCGGCCAACGCCCCTACTCCACGTGCACAAAAGCCCAGTACCAACACTTAAACAACGAAAAAATCGGAGAATCTCATGCAATACATCTTTGTATATAATGCTGACAGCGGCAGGTTAAACTCCATGTTAGATATCGCCCATAAAATGCTGAGTCCGAGCACATACAAGTGTGATCTGTGCTCATTAACTCACGACGCTTTGTCCGAAAAAGCAGCGTGGTCAAAATTTAAGAAGAGCTCAGGCATTGATCTCCTGTTTTTACATAAAGATGAGTTCGAACAACAATACTCTGACTCCTTCGCCTATCCAGTAATTCTTGAAAAGAGTGATAAGTTACGAGTCATACTATCTGCCGAGGAGATTGCACATATAGCATCTACTGAAGAGTTGATTGCTAAAATCAAGGCAGTAGCAAAATAGCTTCTGCTGTTGCAGAGTGGTGCGTATAGAAACTGTAGCAGAATCTTTTAGACGCGTTACCCCTCGTCGACACTTATCACGATCCTACTATTACCCTCGCGGCCAGTTGCGCTTTCGTTGGAATATATGGGTTGATAATACCCATATCCTGTGGCTGACAACCGTTCTGGAGCCAAGCCACCGACTCTATGCAGAAACTCTACCACTGCCGCCGCGCGCAGGGCTGAGAGCGCCCAGTTATCAGAGTATTTAGCTGATGGTTTTAATGGGCGATCGTCTGCATGCCCAGATACACTAATGGTTGCATTACCATCTTGCCGTAAAGCATCGGCCACCTTTAACAGGGCCTTGCGTCCATTTGCACTAAGCAAGGTAGTTTCCGCCGTAAATAAATATTTATTAGTAAAAGTCCATTTACTAGATTCTGTTACCGAGTAATTTTTATTGTGCTGTGCGGCAATTTGCTCTTCTATGTTTTTCTGCATGGAGTGGTTTGAATCGTCAAAGAGACGAATAACTGTCTCCTGTAATGCAACTACTTTTTTCTGCTCTTCAATGGTCTGATTAAGCGCTGCCACTTTACGGTACAGAAAAGCATTATCACTCTGCGCCTGAAGGAGCTCAACATAATCGCCCTGCGACAAAACCTTAACATTTTGAAAATCGCGGCACCTATCCTGACACTCGGCGTACTGCTCTTTAGTCGTCAGAGGATGCTTAGCGCTCGACAAAAATAATGGCGGCATGCTACAACCGCCGAGTAGTAGCGTAAGCAGAGCTAAATATAAAATATAAATTTTTCGCATTTCACTCCTCGAAAAAATCTGTACCAATCAGTATTGCGGGTAATTATGGCTCATAAATTCACAAATACATCCAGTCACGCAATACAGCATCAACTAGGCATATACCATATAAAAAACCCACAGTTTCTTATAAACCAGCTCTATATTGCACCTACATGGTGCACTCAATGATGTTGCGTCCTGCGAAAAGTTCCATCAAAACTACTATTCAGCGCCAACTGCTTATTCGACTTATCATTGCATGCACTCTGATTTCTATCTGTTTAGCCGCCACCGTTTTCTTCATTGAATTTCACCGGTTGGGGCAACAGATTGGCAACCGCGCCAACGAAATAGCTACCCGCTTCAACGACGAAATTCGCGCCCTACTTGATGACAAGCACTTAGCAAAAAAAACTGCCTTGCACGAAAAGCTAAAAACTCTGGCCATTGCCGGAAAATTTAACCTAGGTATGGGGCATCTGATATATTCTGCTATTTACGACCTTTCTGGCAACGCTGTAGTCACAGAACAGGACAATCAGTGCGCCTACGCACAAGATGTCGCAGAGCTCATGAACGCATTAGACCACAAACTGGCACCACATACGCAAGCTTATCACAAATACTTAGACATCAATAAAATTGCCCATATTCATCTGGTCTATCCACTAACCAATAGCGCTGGCAAACGTGCCGCTAGCGTTGAAGGGCTATTCGCTATTTCTCAGCAGGCAGAAAAACAGGTGGAAAAGCGCATATTACTCTCGGCGTTGGGAACTGTAGGTATTGTCGTACTGACAACCATTATCCTCTACCCTGTTATCATTATCCTTATGCGACGGCTGTCGAAACTAACCGATAATCTTTTACAAGCGAACATTGAGACCATTAAAGTGTTGGGTAACGCCGTGGCTAAGCGTGATAGTGACACAGATATTCACAATTATCGCGTAACAATCTACTCGGTAGCCTTAGCAGAGGCCATGGGTTTGAGCACCCACCAAATCCAGGCGCTTATAAAAGGGGCGTTTCTGCACGACATAGGTAAAATCGGCATTTTTGACCATATTCTATTGAAATCTGGTCCGTTGACTGAAGATGAACGAGAAACGATGAAACACCACGTCTACCATGGCATGGATATCATCAAACACTCCGATTGGCTTAAAGATGCAACTGACGTTGTCCAATACCACCATGAACAGTTCAGTGGTGACGGTTATCCGTGCGGATTAGCAGGTGAAGATATTCCGCTTAATGCCAGAATCTTTGCTGTTGCTGATGTCTTTGATGCTCTCACCTCCAGTAGACCTTATAAAGTACCAATGCCGTGCGTAACAGCGATGGAAACTATGGAACAGGGGTGCGGATCTCACTTTGATCCCGCAATACTAGAAACATTTACCCTAATTGCACCAGATCTATATGAACAGGTTGCACGCTTAACTGAAGATGATTTACAGAAAAAACTTCTATCTCTCACCAGTCAATATTTCACCAGCGCAATATACGACAACGTCTAACAAGCGCTACAGGTCACACTACGTTCTAATCTACCCATGCTCAGAGTTTGGCAATATAATTTTCCTTTATCATTGATTACATCGTCAATTTTCGCTGTATAATGGTAGAATATTTTGGTGCGTAAAACTTCTAGCACATAATACTTACTCAGGCGATGAGCACGCAAAACATACTCCACCTAATAAGCGCTTTAACACAGTCATAGGCCGCATGGACACTGACAATGGATGCAGTAGTAAAAAATGAACAAACTAGATCAGAAGAGATAACTAACGCCTTTAGCCACGGCTTAGGGCTAATAGCAGCTATTATATTTACCCCTTTTCTTATCGTACACGCAATTCACATTAGTGATGCAGCTTTCGTCGTTGGGGTCAGCATTTTTTGCACAACAATGATATTGCTCTATTTCATCTCCACGTTTTATCACCTGTTGCTGCGGAGTAAAGCTAAGCGCATATTACGTATCTTTGACCATTCAGCTATCTTTCTGCTTATTGCTGGCACCTACACCCCATTCATGCTTGGGGCCTTTCGCGGCGCATGGGGCTGGAGCCTTTTTGGCATTACCTGGGGTATAGCCATTGTGGGAGTTATATTCAAATTTGTGGCTAAAAAATCGCATCCAATATTTTCTACCCTGTTATATCTGATTATGGGATGGATTATAGTCGTTGCCATCAAGCCATTTATGGCCAGTGTGCCCCTGCCAGGAGTATTGTGGCTCGTTGCCGGTGGTATTACTTATACTGTCGGAGTAATATTCTTTGCTCTCGATTCTCGGTTAAGATATGGTCACTTTATCTGGCATCTATTCGTAATGGGCGGAACCGCCTGCCACTATGTTGCGATATACCTGTATGCGGCCTAAACGATGAGCCATACAGAAATCCACAGGTCACATCGTGTCGGCTGGTTACGGGCTGCAGTGCTAGGAGCTAATGACGGCATAGTTTCCACAGCCAGTCTAATTATTGGCGTCGCAGCGGCAAATACTACACACGAAGGCGTTATTTTAGCTGGCGTTGCTGGCTTGGTTGCCGGAGCAATGTCCATGGCTGCAGGCGAGTATGTATCCGTCAGCTCTCAAGCAGATACCGAAAAAGCGGATCTTGTTCTCGAACAGTTATCACTAGATGAAGACCTTGAGTTCGAAAAAATAGAACTTGCCCAGATCTATGAAGAACGAGGTTTGGAAGCGCAATTGGCACGTCAAGTAGCTGAACAACTTATGGCTCACGACGCCCTTGAGGCACACGCCAGAGACGAGATAGGTATATCAGTTGATGGCGATGCGCGACCAATTCAAGCCGCATTCTCTTCAGCAGCCACCTTTACAATCGGTGCAGCACTTCCATTAGTGGTTGCCTGGACAGTACCAGCTAACGCGCTAATTCTTCTAGTATCCGTCTGTTCTCTAGTTTTTCTTGCTCTACTTGGGGGCATAGCGGCGCGCGCTGGGGGAGCATCAATAACCGTTGGTGCTATAAGAGTTACCTTTTGGGGAGCTCTAGCCATGCTACTGACGGCAGAAGTGGGTAACTTTTTTGGTGTAATCGCATAGTGTTGCACAAGCATAACATTATTCTTTCCGAGCACATCCTGTAGCTAGATGGCAAAACGACCTGTTGCGCTTCTCCTTGGGAGTGGTGCTAAATCCGAACAAATTTTCAGGAGAATGGCATGAAGGAGCACGAACTATATCAGCGCAAAATGCAAGCTCAGTTAGATGAATTACAGGCTGACATTGACAAGCTTAAAGCCAAAGCTGCAGGTGCGAGTGCCACAGCACAGTTGGAAATGCACCGACAGATCAATACCCTAGAAAAGGCGATCAACGAAGGAAGAACTAAACTGGCACAGCTGGCGGATGCAAGCGAAGAGGCGTGGGAATCCATAAAAGTTGGGGTAGAAACAGCGTGGCACTCTCTGAAGTCGGGCTTTAATGAAGCCGCCAATAAGTTCAAAAAAGAATAATAGAACAAACTAACGCTTATAGCTCAGTCTTTAGTCGGGATAAATGGCCATCATCTGGCTGGTCAATAAAGGGATTGTCATGTGGTTAAACGCAGCCTGTTTTCTAGACTTTAACATTACGGTGCCAACGCCATTTTTACTTATGCTGCGCCCGCGTAGCGGCGGCCAACAGTGGATCGCCCGCGAAGAGTATGTTTTATCACCAAGTGTAGCAGCGCTTGAGTTTACCGATACTTTCGGCAACCTATGTCAGCGACTAGTTGCTCCAGCAGGATATTTTTCAGTCCGCACCTCTGTCGATATCGAAACCGCAGACAGCACCGAGACCGCCTATGGCGCACCATTTGTGGAAGTGCAAAATCTACCAAATGAGACGCTGCCATTTTTATACCCGAGCCGTTATTGTGAATCAGATCGTTTCACAACTATGGCGGCCACAATTGCTCAAGATCACTACGCAGGTTACGACCAATGCCAAGCCATTGTCGATTATATCCGCCAATCAATCAGCTACACTCCCGGGCTGGGCCAGCAAATTATCAGTGCAACCGAGTTGCTTAGCTTGGGTAACGGAGTATGCCGCGATATGGCACATCTAGGCATCGCCTGTTGTCGAGCGCTATCGATACCAGCCCGCATGGTAGTGGGCTACCTTGAGGGGCTTGAACCGATGGATTTACATGCCTGGTTCGAAGCCTATGTTGGTAATCGCTGGTACACATTCGATCCCACCCAAGCTAACTTGCAAGGTGGACGTGTCGCGATTGCTTTTGGTCGTGATGCGGCGGATGTTGCCATCTACACTCAATTCGGCGACCCAGTGGAACTTCTCAATATGAACATCTCAGTAAAACGGATGGCCGGACCGCCATACTAGAGCAATACTAGAGCCGCAGCGGACAGACAAGCAGGAGATTTTGCTACTGCCCCACATCAATAATTTTCTACATGGAATAATAGCTAATTCATGAATGACCTAACCCCCAAAGACCCACTCCACGGCAAGACTTTAGAGAAAATTGTTACGGATCTTTTCCAACACTATGGCTGGGAACAACTGGCCCTAGAAATTGACATAAATTGTTTTAAGAGTGATCCTTCAATAAAGTCATCCTTAAAATTTTTGCGCAAAACCCCATGGGCAAGAACCAAAGTAGAGAAGTTGTATATTGCAACTTTTTACTAAGTTACCATGGCTAGTTTAACCGCTTGAGCAGATAGATTTAAAAGGTGTGTACGTAATGTACGAAGTTGAATTGAAAGCAACAGTAACAGACGTTAACAATTTACTTTGCAAGCTGAACGAGTTTAGCGCTACCGCAGAAATTAAAACCTACGAGGACACCTATTTTAACAACGAGCAAAATCTGCTAGCGCAAGATAAAGAGCTTAGACTACGCTTGATTGAACATAGAGGAGCTAAAACCGTACTATTAACATACAAGGATCCACCATTCGATGCGTTATCAAGATCAAAACCAGAAATTGAACTTGAGTTATCCTCACACCAACAGGCGGTAAATCTTCTAGAGAAACTTGGCTTTACCATAGATATAAGCTTTAAAAAAAATTGCACTATCTACAGCTTTCACTGGTTAGACCTAGCGGTGGAGCTTACCATTGCACAAATTCCCGAATTAGCCGCGACATTTGTCGAAATTGAAACTTTAGTCGCAGATAAAAACGAAACAACAGCTGCATTCGAAAAGCTATACGCTCTTGTGCAACACCTCAAAATTCCTCAGGTAGATATAACCAGTGAATATTATACAGACGCGGTACGAGCCGCGCGCACGCTATCGAGGTAAACAGTGCAAGAGGGGTAACCCCCTCCTGCACCGCTGGCAATTATTTCAATTGAAACAGGGCTTTATTCAGGGCACCCTTCATCACCTCTTCCAGTGACGGGTGATATACCGGCATCTGCAGTATTTCACCTACGCTCATGCCATGTTCAATGGCCAGAACCAGAGTCTGAGCCATGTGTTCGGCACCACGGCCAAAGATTTCGGCTCCGAGCAAGGTACCGCTTTGCTTTTGCACATAGACCTGAATTAACCCGCGATGGTCATTATAAATCTCATGGCGCGGGCCGTTACTCATGGAAGCACGCCCGATAATGGTCTGTTCTGGATCAAGATCACGGTAAGATTGCCCAACTGAGGCCATTTGCGGGTCGGTAAAATAGATTCCCATGGCAACAGTACGTTTTCCTTCGGTGCGAACAGGGAAGTTAACGGCACTTTTTGCGGCTATGCGCCCCTCAATGTAGGCTTCATGCCATAGCGGCAAATCTTCAGTCGCGTCACCAGCAATAAAAACTGGCGCATCACCGCACTGCATCGTCGCCATATCGTACTGGGGTAAACCGCGCTCATCGAGCATAAGTCCTGAGTTCTCCAGATTCATAGTACGCACATTGGATGCTCTGCCACTGGCTAGCAATACACGCTCGTAGGTACGGGTAATCTCCTCGCCATCGGCGGTGCGATAGCTCAATTCATAGCCACTAGCAACTTTAACTGCCCGCGTAAATTGCCCCTGCGCTATAATATCGAGCTCCTGTTGCATAGTACGCAAAACTTCATGCTGCATATCTGGATGGGTGAATGAACCGATGCGGCCACTGCGCCCATACAGAGTAGTTTTCACCCCAAGGCGATGTAATGCCTGTCCCAACTCCAGCGCAATAACTCCCAGCCCAACAACAGCAATAGACTGGGGAAGGTCATCGAGTTCGAAGATGGTATCGCTGGTATCCAGTTCATGGCGCAACGATTCAAAAACTGGGGCAACATAAGGGGTTGAACCACACGCCAAAATGACTTTTTCGGCCTTGATACGCAGCCGCCCATCAACATCTATGGTGTGCTGGTCCACAAATTTAGCTTGGCCTTCAACCTTAAATTTATCGTTGATGCTGTTGACATATTTCATAACGCCGCCAACAAACTTCTCTGCACGATCTTGATGGATACGCTCAAACAAACGTTTCCCATTGACCTGGTAATGACCGTCAATGCCGAAATAGGCACCACCATCGATCGCATGAGCCAAATCTGCAGCGGCGATCATCATTTTACTCGGCATGCAACCAACGCGCGCACAGGTCGTTCCGTATGGTCCATGCTGAACCAGCAGCACACTGTCGGTCTGTTTACGAATAACACTAAAAGCTCCCAAACCAGCGGTACCTACCCCAATTATGACATATTCTACTTCACGTATTTCCATTGCATTCTCCAATACCAGTGCTCTATTTAACGTAAAACTACAGAGCGCTACATGTATCTAAACGACCATAACAAAAAACACGCCCGAAGAATCCCCCACGGACGTAGGCAAGATTAAGCCTAATAACAACCAAGATATTCTATATAAAATTTACCCATACTTTGCCAGCCGAGTACCTTCTCATCGATCAAGTCCGTAAACTGCTGTAAATAATTGGTAGGTAGCCATCGCTCCGGTTTGGTAAGTTGACGTTGTCAAAGACGTTTCACAAACCAAAGGAGAAGAAGCGATGGCTGGATATGATATTA
>Ga0265295_1001389_pt1 | contig 42651 bp, 38 predicted proteins | sample Munlansysbiofilm_FD_192503 | JGI IMG/M metagenome (GOLD analysis project Ga0265295, IMG submission 192503) | Leachate microbial communities from a municipal landfill in Southern Ontario, Canada - Methane capture system biofilm | ecosystem: Engineered > Solid waste > Landfill > Unclassified ... | reverse complement strand
CCAACCCCTTTTGCTATGACTATTCGTCCATGGCTGAAAAAACAGGGCTTATGCTCAAGATGAGCCTCGACGCCCTGGTGGGAATGGATTCAGACATGGCAGACCAGGTCATCCGCATGGACAAGGACGTCAATGCCATGCGCAACAGGGCCTATGAATCAATGAAAACAGCCATTATAAAGGCACCTGACCTGGTGGAACAAACCATTAACCGTTATCTCATTTCACGTCATCTGGAACGGATCGGGGACCATGCAACCAACATTGCAGAGGAGGTCATTCATCTGATCGATGGAAAAATCGTGCGTCATAGCATATGATTAAATAGAATTTAAGAATATGCTGCTATTCTGTGAAAACATCAATAGGACACCAACGTATTGAAATGATACCATATGCTCAAAAACTGAAAAGCTTGATCATTGAGCAAAAGGAAAAAAATGGCCAAAGAGAGAATACTGATCGTTGATGATGAACGTGATATTGTCGAGCTTGTTCGATTCAACCTGGAAAGGGAAGGATATGAAACTCTTGTGGCCTTTTCCGGGGAAGAGGCCCTGTCCAAAACAAATAAAGAGATGCCTGACCTCATGGTATTGGACCTCATGCTTCCCGGAATCGACGGCCTTGAGGTTACCCGCCGGATACGGGGCAAACAAAAAACCACGAAAATCCCTATTGTCATGCTCACGGCAAAGGGAGAGGAGAGCGATATTGTGACCGGTCTGGAACTTGGGGCCAACGACTATATTTCAAAGCCTTTCAGCCCCAGGGAGCTTGTGGCAAGAATCCGAGGGATTCTCCGAAGAAGGGCTAACGTGGAAAAAGCCGTACTCGCACTTACCGTTATTGCAGGCCCCCTTTCCATCGACCATGGTCGCCATCGGGTAATGTTAGAAAAAACACCCCTGAAACTCACCCATTCAGAATTTCAGGTTCTCTCGTTTCTTGTGGTAAAAAAAGGATGGGTCTTTACCCGGGGACAGATCGTGGACGCTGTACACGGTGAGAACTACGCAGTCACAGAAAGAAGCGTTGACGTGACCATTGCGGGGTTGCGAAAAAAACTGGGATCCTGTGCCGAATTAATCGAGACGGTACGGGGGGTGGGTTACCGTTTCAAGGAAGACGAAGATGCCTGACGTAAAAAGAAAACTTCTGTGGCGGATATTTCCCTCGTTTTTCATCATAACGGTGATCTCCCTGGCCGCAGTAACCTACTACTCCACGGGATTTTTCAAACGCTACTTTCTGACCAGCAGCGAAAACCAGCTGACAACCCAGACCCGGCTGATCCAAAGGGAGATATCCAACAGAACACCAGACCAGATCAATGAGATCTGCCTTGCCATTGGCAGGACTACCGGCACAAGGGTAACAGTTGTTCTTTCATCGGGCCGGGTGATCGGCGATTCCCTTGGGGATATCCAGGAAATGGAGAACCACAGTATCCGGCCTGAAATTGTTTCAGCCCTCCATGGAAACAAGGGTGTATCAGTGAGGTACAGCGACACCCTCGGCCAAAACATGATGTACGTGGCCCTTCCCCTGGAGACGGACGGTGCCGTTTCCACGGTGGTGAGAACAGCCCTGTCGGTTTCGGCCATGGACGTTGAAATCAGCAGGGTCCAGGCCAACCTTATGGCGGCCCTGTTACTTACCGTGCTTGCCGCTGCCGGTGCAAGCCTCTTTGTTTCGAGAAGGATCACCCGGCCCCTTGAAGAGATGAAGAACAGCGCCGGGGACCTGGCCCGGGGGGATTTAACCCAAAGACTGGCCGTGCCTGATACAGAAGAACTCTCTGAACTTGCCTTGACCATAAACCATATGGCAGAAAGGCTTGACGAAAAAATCAAAACCGCACAAGAACGTACCATGGAGCTTGAGGCGGTTCTTTCCAGTATGGGGGAAGGGGTCATTGCCCTAGATCTCAACGAACGAATTCTCATGGCCAACAGGGCTGTTGCAACCATATTTGACCACCCCGTTGAAAAAATGACCACCCGAAACATCCATGAGGTCGCACGAAATTATGATCTCCATAAGTTCATCAAACGGGCCCTTGCCTCCCCAGACTCCATCGAGGAGAATATCTCTCTCACCAACAGGGGAAAAAACCTATTTAATGTCCACTCCACGGCCCTTTCCAATTCCCAGGGAGTGCCCATGGGAACCCTGATCATCTTCCATGACATCACACGGATGAACCGGCTTGAAAACATGCACAAGGACTTTGCCGCAAACGTCTCCCATGAACTCAAGACTCCGCTTACCTCCATAAAAGGGTTTATCGAAACCCTCCAGGATCTTGACGAATCCGAAGCCCTGTCCAAACGGGGCGAATTTTTGACCATTATCGAAAAAAACGTCAACAGACTTATTGCCCTGGTGGACGATCTCATGGCCCTTTCAAAGCTTGAAAGGCAGGAGGGGGACAGAACTGTTTTTGATCCCCATGATCTTTGCGTTGTTATCCAGGCGGCCCTTTGTACCATAAATACAAAGGCCGAATCAAGGAAGGTGGCCGTCAAGAGCGATCTTTCCGACTCCCTGTTCATACCCATGGATACCCTTTTGGTGGAGCAGGCCCTGGTCAACCTTCTTGACAACGCAATCAAGTACAGTAAACCCGGAGGAGAGGTGATGATTCAGGTAGTTGAACAAAAGGAAAAGGCCCTGGTGCGTGTGATGGATTCAGGACCCGGCATTGCTCAGGAACACCTGTCCCGGATCTTTGAACGATTTTACAGGGTGGACAGCGCCCGGAGCCTGGAGATGGGAGGTACGGGTCTGGGGCTTGCCATTGTCAAGCACATCGTTCAATACCACAACGGCACCATCCGTGTGGAGAGTAGCCCGGAAGAGGGCACTCTGTTTGAGATCACACTGCTCCTTGCCTGAATGAATCAGGGCTGCTTTTAAAGCAGAACCATTATGAGTTTTCAGCTTAAATTGCGGAGATCATACCTTTTGACTGGACTTTTTTAATTGGGAAATAGTATGGGAATGGACTTGGGAAGATTAATGGGATTCAGGGGCAAAGGATCAACGCACAACGATTAAAAAGGGTGATAGAATGAAAAGACAACCCGTCATTACCATGGCCTTCGTGGCAATGATATTTCTGTCCCAGGGTTGCTTAAGAACTGAACCAATTCACCCGCCGTCTGTTCCAGATGGCTTCCCGGCCAGGTTCCTGTCCGGACAGCCAGCCCCTGTCACGGATAGCTCGTCTGCCGCTGCAGCTCCTGAACCATGGTGGGAGGCTTTTAAAAGCAGCGAACTGAACCGAATGGTGACCAGGGCCCTTGGCAGAAATTTTACCATGAGGGAAGTCCAGGCAAGGCTTGAGCAGGCAAAGGCCATGGCAGTGGAGAAACGCTCCCTGCTTTCGCCCATGGTCACCCTTGGGGCCAGCGCTTTACACAGCCGAACCAGGGAGAATGGCCAGGAATCAACCATGAATACCATCTCCCTGGGTCCCAGTACGAGCTATGAGGTCGACCTCTGGGACCGGATCAAATCCCAGGCTCGATCGGGAGAACTCATTGTCAGGGCAAGCAGTTCCGATCTTGAGACGGCGGCCATGACCCTTGGGGCAGAGGTTGCAAACACCTGGGTGGATCAAATAGCTGTCATCAGGACCCTTGATCTTGTAAAACAGCAGCTGGCAACCAACACCCAGCTTGCTGAACTCCTTGTGCTCAGATTTGAAAACGCCCTTTCCACAACCCTTGATGTTCTCCAGCAGCAGGAGATCCTGGCCGGTGTAAAGGCCCAGATACCTCCCCTTGAACGACGGATAAAACAGCTCTCCAACCGACTAAACCTGCTCCAGGGCGAGGCACCGTCAAATGAATATCCCGGGGAGAACATTGCATTCCCCCTGCTTGAACCTTTGCCTGCCCCGGGCATTCCAGCTGATCTCTTATCAAAACGGCCGGACATCCGGGCAGCAGAACTGAGACTCATGGCAGGAAAGTGGGACAGGCGTGCCGAACATGCCGCAAGGCTCCCGGCAATCAACCTCACCGGAAGCATGGGGCTCGATGGTTCGGGTCTCGATGGGCTGTTTAACTCCTGGACACTTTCCCTTGGAGCGGCGGTTGCCGGAACCCTTTTTGACGGTGGGAAAAAAGCCGCAGTCGAGGAGAGGGCTGCCGCCGTTGTGGCCGAAAGGCTCGCATTCTACGAAAAGACCGTTTTCACGGCCCTGAACGAGGTAGAGGATGCCTTGGCCGACGAAATTCACCAGGGGGCGTGGCTTGCTGCCCTGGATCAAGAGCTTGATGCTGCACGATTGGCCCTTGGTGAGGCCACCCGCAGATACCAGAAGGGGCTCATCACCTTTCTGCCGGTGGTCGCAGAACAGCTCAACGTCCAAAGATTAGAGCGGGGTCTCATTGTTCAGCAGGCCGGGCTTGTGAAGGCTCGAATTGGCCTTCATCGGGCGCTCGGGGGGATAGTAGTCAGTGGGTAGTAGATAGTGGAATGACACCATATGGCGGCCTCGTTTAAACCGGCCGAGGTGTAGGGGCTCCCCTTGCGGGTGCCCTTTGTGGCGGCCGGCCCAAAACAAGTTTAAAAATGAAAGCGGGGAAAAATGACAGGGACAGACGAGAATATTAAGGTTGGATGGGGGGAACGGGCAATCAAGATTATGATCCCCTTTTTCATCATTTCAGCAGGGATCGGCATTGCTGTTTTTCTCTATGCGACCAAACCATCGGCACAAAGGGGAGCCCAGCCTGCCAAGCCCCCGCTGGTCCAGGTAATAACCGCTGTCCGGTCAAACCATAGGGTGGTCATCCCGTCCATGGGGGCTGTAACCCCATCCCGATCTCTTGCGATCAAATCAAGGGTTGCCGGCTTTGTGTTCGAAACCTCCGATCGGTTTGTCCCCGGAGGAATATTTAAACGAGGAGAAGTGATCCTGAAACTTGACCCCAGGGACTTTGAACTCACCGTTGAAAGGGAAAAAGCCCTTGTTCACAGGGCCGAAGCCGAGCTTAACCTCGAAAGGGGAAAACAGGAGGTGGCAAGGGCTGAGCTGAGCTTCATGGAGAGTTCCTCAGGTAAACGTCTGAGAGACCCTGGACTTGCACTTCGAAAGCCCCAGCTTGCCCAGGTTGAGGCGGATCTTGAAATGGCAAGGGTAGATCTTGAACAGGCCATGATCGACCTTGAGAGAACAGTGATCAGCGCACCTTTTAACTGCATGGTCATGGAAAAAAAGGTGGAAAATGGCTCCCAGATCACGGCCCAGGAGAGCCTTGCCACCCTTGCCGGAACCGATGAATACTGGGTAACGGCCCTGGTTGCCATGGATCAGTTGTCGTGGATCAGATTTCCCATGGAAGAGACAGACAAGGGGAGCCCCGTCCAGGTGGTTACCCGGGACAAGAGGATTTACAGGGGCGAAGTGGTAAAACTTCTGGGAGACATTGGAGAAAAAAGCCGCCTTGCCAGGGTGGTTGTAGCGGTCAAAGACCCCCTGGGCCTCGACACCAAAACCAGAAGCCAACTTCTCATAAATTCCTATGTCACCATGGCCATCCAGGGCCGGACCATCCATGACATCATCGCCCTTCCGAGAGAATGTGCCAGGGATGGATCAACCGTCTGGATCGCCAGGGACAATCAGCTTATGGTTGAACCCGTTGAAACGGTGTGGGCGAACAATGAAACCCTCTTTATAAAATCCGGCGTAATCCCAGGGGATAAGGTAGTTGTCTCAGACCTCTCCTCGGCTGTTCACGCCATGGCTATCAGGGTTGTGGAGGCTCACAAAGATGGAAAGTAACCGGGAGCCAACACCCCGTCGAGGGGCAATCGCCTGGATGGCAGGCAATATCGTTGCCGCCAATCTTCTCATGCTGGTGTTTCTGGTCGGCGGTTTCTTCATGGCCACGAAAATCCAGCAGGAGGTATTTCCCGATTACGAGTTGGGAATCGTGAACATTTCGGTAAAGTATCCCGGTGCAAGCCCGGAAGAGGTTGAGCATGGAATTATTCTTGCCATCGAGGAGGCGGTCCAGGGGTTGGACGGGCTGGACGAGATGCGTTCCACAGCCGTTGAGGGCAGGGCACAAATTTTTTTGGAGGTACTTGAGGGGGAGGATGTACGAAGCTTTGCCCAGGAGGTGGAGAACCAGGTCAATTCCATCACCTCTTTTCCCGTGGAGGCCGAAGATCCAATGGTTTCGGTTGCCACCCGACGCCGCAGGGTCATCTCTTTTGCCGTATTTGGCAATGTCGCTGAAACCGCTCTGAGGGAACGAACCGAGGCGTTGAGGGAGGCAATGCTCCAGGACCCATCCATCACCCAGGTTGCGCTTGACGGGGTTCGTGACTACGAGATTCACATTGAAGTACCCCGGGAAAATCTGAGACGTTATGACCTTACTCTGGCCGAGATTGCCGCCATCATATCCGATTCTTCCGTGGATATCCCCGGGGGAAGCCTCAAGACAGACAGCGGGGAAATCCTGGTGCGCATGAAGGAGAGGAGGGAAAATGCCAGGGGGTATGGCGAGCTTGCCGTGATAACCCTTAACGATGGAACAAGGGTGATGCTCAAGGATATTGCAATCATCACCGAGGGATTTGAGGACTCCAACACCCATGCCACATTCGAGGGAAAACCTGCGGTCATGATCGAGGTTTTCCGGGTGGGGGATCAACGCCCCGTGGAGGTCGCAGAGGCTGCCAGGATTGTCGTTGACAGGTTCAATGAAACCCTGCCCCCCGGTCTCGGGGTTGCCATGGTCAGCGACTCATCCGAAACCTTCAAAGAGAGAGCCGCACTTTTACTCAAAAACGGGTACATGGGACTCGGGCTGGTATTTCTCCTTCTGGCTCTCCTGGTGGAGATACGACTCGCCTTCTGGGTCTCCCTGGGCATACCCATTTCCCTCCTGGGTGCCTTTCTCCTTTTACCCCTGGTGGATTTTTCCATCAACCTTGTATCCATGTTCGCCTTTATCGTGACCATCGGCATTATCGTGGACAACGCCATTGTGGTGGGGGAAAACATCTACCATTACCGTCAGAGGGGATTACCCCTTATTGATTCGTCGATCATGGGGACCCGGGAAGTGGCAATGCCGGTAACCTTCAGCACCCTTACCAATATGGTGGCCTTCCTGCCCATCGTTTTTATTCCCGGCACCATGGGAAAACTCTACACCATCATTCCAGTGATCGTGATCACGGTATTTGTCATCTCCCTTATCCAGAGTTTTTTCATTCTTCCGGCCCACCTTGCCCATGGAGGCTCAGCCCAGGGGGGGGAAATTATGACATTGCTTACAACCCACCAGCAAAGGCTCAGCAACGCCCTTGTAAGATTGGTGAATAGTTTCTATGCCCCTTTCCTTGACAGGGTGATCAAGCATCGTTACACCGCCCTTGCAACCGGCCTTGCCGTCCTTTTGATCGCCGGAGCCTATGTCAAGAGCGGCCGGATAGCGATCACCCTGATGCCCAGGGTGGAATCAGACTATGCCTTTGTCAGGGCCGTTCTTCCCTACGGAAGCGCCGAAAAAAGGGTGGCTCAGGTGGTTGCAGACATATCGGCCGCAGCCAGATCCGTAATAGCTGCGAACGGAGAACTCACACTTTCCAGGGGTTTTTACGCCCAGGTGGATGAAAACGTCATCACCTCGAGAATCATTCTCACCCCCAGCAATGTTAGGCCCATCAGTACGACCCGGGTGATAGAACTCTGGCGCTCAGCCCTCGGACCGTTGCCGGGCCTTGAATCCCTTACCTTTGAGGCCGACAGGGGAGGCCCCGGTTCGGGCAGTTCCTTGACCATCGAGCTCAGCCATCAGGAGATAGATACCTTGACATCGGCAAGCAGGGCACTTGCCGGGGAAATTGCCGAGTTCCCCTCTTCAAGGGATATTGATGACGGTAGGACCAGGGGAAAGACCCAGTTTGATTTCACCATGCTTGCCTTTGGCGAGATGATGGGTTTTACGGCCCGGGATGTGGCACTCCAGGTCCGCCATGCCTTTTACGGGGCCCAGGCCCTCAAGCTCCAGCGGGGAAGGAACGAGGTTACCGTGCGGGTCCGCCTTCCCAAGGATGAGAGGTCTTTTGAGCATAATATCGGGACCCTGATGATCCGGAATAAAAAGGGAGAGGAGGCCCTTATCCGCGACGTAGTGGCAATGGAACGGGGAAGATCCTACACGGCCATTGAAAGGAGGGCGGGCCGCAGGATATCTACGGTATCGGCCAATGTGACCCCAAGGAACGAAACAGGGCAACTGATCTCGGTGCTCAAGCAGGAAATTATTCCCCGGCTGGAAAAAGATTATCCAGGTTTGACCGTTAAATTCCAGGGACGCCAGGCCGACATGCAGGAGAGCACCACAAGCCTGATCTCTGGTCTTTTTGCAGTTCCCTTCAGAAGTTATATCCAACCCCTTGTCATCATGACAGCCATTCCATTTGGTTTTGTGGGTGCCCTCCTAGGCCACATCCTCCTTGGCTACTCCCTCTCCCTCATGAGTCTTTTTGGTCTTGTTGCCCTCGCAGGCGTTGTGGTCAACGGATCCCTTGTGCTGGTGGACTTTGCCAACCGCGCAAGAAGAAACGGTCTGTCTGCCCATGGAGCCATCCTCGGGGCGGGAGTGCAGCGCTTCCGGCCCATCCTACTCACGACCCTAACCACCTTTGGAGGTCTTGCCCCCATGATCTTCGAGACCTCCCGCCAGGCAAGGTTCATGATCCCCATGGCCATCTCCCTGGGATTCGGTATTCTCTTTTCCACCCTCATCACCCTGGTTCTGGTGCCTTGTTTTTACATCGTAATCGAAGATATCAGAGGTTTTTTTAACAAATAAATATTTCGTTTGACTTTTCAACAGGAGCGTCCTATTGTCCTAGAAAATTCAGGTATTAGTGCTGTAAAGAGGGAATCCTGTGAAATTCAGGAACGGACCCGCCGCTGTAACCGGGAATGAACGCTGTTTAATGTCACTGTCCCCAGTTTTTATAATTAAAGGGGATGGGAAGACGCAGCAAGTAAGATGATCCGGGAGTCAGAAAACCTGCCTGATATTATAAAATGTTCCTGTGTGCCTGCGCGGTTGGGCTGGATCAACATAAAACAATGAGGATAAATACGGAATCCCATATCGATGAAAAATCGACATGGGATTTTTTGTTTCACATGGAACATTTTTAGATTGGAATATGGCATTGAAGTGAACCTACCGGTTATCGCCATATAAAAGAAGAGAACAGGGTTTCTGGTGCTCCTGTTCTCTTTTTTTTTGCTGGAACGCTAACTGATCATCTTGACTAGCGGGACACCCGGTGAAAACAGGCCAGCGGAGGTATGCGCAGATACACGCACAAACGTTCCACGTGGAACGTTTGTGCTCCGACCACCAGCCCTGGCCGTGGGGATAGGTTGCAGCAGGGGAGTATGCATGGATGAATTCCAAACGTTTCCAACTCTGATATACCAGGAGAAGAACCTGTCTCCTGCATGGACATTCACCCTGGGGACGACCGAGGTGAAGCGGGAACAACGGGGAATTTTATCCCTGACAAAAATGGTTGGCCTTGGCATCCAATTCTATGATAAACATAGCCTTAACTCGATAAGCACGATTGCAAACCCATGGGTAATGGTTGAGAAACATTCGGGAGTAAAAAGCGTATGCAAAGCATCATCAATTCTGCCTTCAAACAACGGACAGCTCATTGCCCCCAAGATGAAAAAGGGGAATGTGCCCTGGCAGTTGCACAAAGACCAACCCACTGCTTGTGATAGGGACGGGGTGCTCGGGCAAAGGCAAACTCTAATCACCTGGAGACAAAAAATGAAAGGATACGTTCAGGTTTACACGGGAAACGGCAAGGGAAAAACAACGGCATGCCTGGGGCTGTGCGTCAGGGCAGCAGGGGCAGGACTCAAGGTTTTTATCGTCCAGTTCCTGAAACAGGGGGACTATGCGGAGATCAAGGCCCTGGAACGCTTTTCAGACCTCATCACCGTTGAGCAATACGGCTTGGGTCGCTTTGTCAGGGGTAAGCCTTCCCCCGAAGATGTTGAAGCCGGTAGAAAAGGGTATGAACGGGTGGTGGAAATTTTAACCCGGGGCGAACACGATTTGGTGGTGGTTGAAGAGGGGAATGTTGCGGTTATGTGCAACCTGTTTTCCGAAGAGGAGCTTTTAAGACTCATTGATCTCAAACCTGACCATGTGGAACTTGTGATCACGGGCCGGGGTGCCACCCCCAGGCTCATCCAACGGGCTGATCTTGTTACGGAGATGCAGGAGATCAAGCACTATTACCACAACGGGGTAAAGGCAAGGGTCGGTATCGAAAAATGAAAAAAAAAATAACCCTGGTGATCGGCGGGTGCCGAAGTGGGAAGAGCAGCCATGCCCTGGGTCTGGCCGATGCCATACCCGGCAACAGAAAAATTTTTATTGCCACTTCAGTACCCACGGACCCGGAGATGGAAAACAGGGTGACAAGGCACAGACAGGAGAGGGGCGACCTCTGGACAACCGTGGAGGAGCCCCTGGAGATTGCAGACACCATTGACAGGCTGTCAAATAGTTCAGATGTGATCCTGGTGGACTGCCTTACCCTGTGGACCTCAAATCTGATGTTCAACAACCTTGAACAACCGGCCATTGAACTTAGCCTCCAAAGGCTTGCATCAAGCCTTGACCGTTCACACTGCCCTGTGATAGTGGTCTCCAATGAAGTTGGGACTGGAATTGTTCCAGAAAATGCCCTGGCAAGACAATTCCGGGACATGGCCGGATTTGTCAACCAGCAAATAGCCGCTGTTGCCCACGGGGTGGTCTGGATGGTGGCGGGAATCCCGGTTAAAATAAAGTCCTAAGTGAACAAAGGTTTCACCATGAACAAAAAACTGACTGATCCAACCAACAACAGCGAAAATCATCGTCTTATTGATCTTGCGGTTCGTTGTAAGCTGATCACTCTGAAACAAGAAAAGACAATTCTTGCCCGAATTGACCAGGCCCTTGAGCTTGGTCAGGAAATCTCTGTTTTAAAAATTTTTACAGACAACCACTATCTCTCACCCGAAGACATAAATTTTTTAACGGCTGTCCAGACCCACCTGATGGTAAAGCTTCTGGACAAAAAATTCGGCTTGCTTGCCGTTGCAAATCAATTTACCGGTTCAAGGGAGGTGGAAAAAGCCCTGGCCACGCAGGCTGATTTGTTTCGAAAGACCAGAAAGAACAAACTCATAGGCGATATCCTCGTGGCAAACCAGGATCTCACCCCGGCAAATCGATCGGCCATGCTCCTGACCCAGGACAGGATCAAGGATGAATCACTGGCAGAGGCGATCAACGAACTTGCGGAGTCTAAACGGGAAAAAATTGAGCTCAACAAGAGATTTGGTGCCATAGCCGTCAAAAAAGGCTATGTCAATATTGATCAGGTGAATCAGGCACTGAAACAGCAGCGCAGGGAGGTTGAGAGAGGCGAGAAAAAACGTTATCTCGGAGAAATTCTGAAACAGAATTTTGGCCTTGGTAAAGAGGATCTCCTGGCCGTTCTTAAAGAACAAAAAACTTATGAAATGCAGAGGCTGAACCTGGAAAAAGCCCTTGCCCAGTATCGATCAAACTTTAAGGTCAACCAGAAGCTAAGTCAACTATTTGACTACCGTGTTTCCGACACGAGACTTGAGGCCTTTGTCACTATGCGCTCAGAGCCTCTGGAAGAAATATCAACCAACAACTTTAAAAACTGGCTCAGGGTTGCCGGTATCAAGTTCGGAATAACCAATGATGCGAAAATTAAAGAGTTTCTTACCAACGGACAGCCGGAGGAGACCCTTTGTGTGGCCCTGGGCACTCCGCCCGAACAGGGAAAACACGGACTTCTTGAGTTTCTTTTTGAAAATGTTCAAGACCCAAACGATGGTCACCAGACCTCACACCCGAACATAATCGTGAAAAAAGGCCAGCCTATAGCAAAAAGGACCCCCCACGTGGAAGGGAAACCAGGCCGGGATGTGTTTGGAAACATTTTACACCCCGACTGGGTAAACACGGCACTTCCCGGAAAGGGGAGCGGGGTAGAAAGCCACGACAACATCTCGTACACGGCCACAGTTGAAGGAAATCCAACAAGATACAAAGACAGAACCCTGTTTGTAATTCCCCTGACCGAAGAGCCTGTTTTGAGCGTCGTACAGGGGGATGTGGACAGGGATACCGGCAGCACATACCGAAAAAGCAGCCTTGAAATTCTCGGAAATATCTACCCGGGGGGAGTTGTCAACGCATCCGGCTTAAGGGTTTGGCAAAATCTTGAGGGAACTGTGACAGTCACAGGTAGCGTTGAAGTAAAAGAAAAGGTAGGCCGGCTGGCACCAGGGGGAAAACGGGCACGGATAGAGGCCGGGGGCAATGTGGTGGTAGCCAGGGATATTGAAAATGCAACCATTATCACCAACGGAAGGGTTCAGGCCCAGGGGGGCGATGTAATCTCGTCCACCATCCTTGCCCAGCGGGGTATCTTTTTAAAAAACGTCCGTTCAGGCCTAGGTTCCGGTATGGATTCAGGCCTGGAAGAAGCCTGCACACTCACCATTGGCCGCCATGAAACCGGCAAACTTGCCGAAATCGGTAAAGACCTTGAACAAACAAAAAAAGCCCTCACCGCTCTCTACCTCAGGCAAAGAGGGGAAAAAACCGACCAAAATCAAATCGATCAAATCAAAAAATTAGAGATCAGGGTCGAGGCTCTGACAATCAAAAGAGACTTCCTGCTCATGGAAAAGGAACGGTGGTTTGTCCCCTTCAGCCCCGAGATCAAGATAAAAAACATGCTTGAAAAGGGAACCACCATCAAAGGAGAGTGCTCTTCTCTCTTGGTTGAACAAACCATGTACGGAGTAAAACTCCATGAGGAGGAGTGGGACGGCCCTCAAAAGACAAGAATTATCATCCAGGGATACTTTGAATAACCGGCCTTGATCAAGGCTGGTTATTGTAAAGCTTACACCCTGCGATTCTCTGGGCAATCTCAGCTTCAACAAGGGCGTATTCCCTGCTGTCAAGATCATGAAATCTGCGTTTAAACTCAAGCTCCATTATGCCTTCGGGCAGATGATCCACAGGGGGCATAAACTCAAGCTCATCAACAATTTGCGCCATGGATCGCTGAAGATTCAGGGCAGTGCCATCCTTTTCGGTTGCAAGCTTTGCAAATTCTATCCCGGCCCTGTCCGCAGCAAGGTCGGCAAAGCTGAACCCCGTACCTCCCCTGGAATCCTCCATCTCCTTGAACACCCCCACAATGGATGACAATCCACTGTTTGAACCAGCGGAAATGGCGGCTGAAATGAGAAAATGCTGGGCAAGATCGCCCCTGTCCCCCAGGGTCAAACGCTGCCTTATCGCCTTTGCCAATGCCGGGGTTCCAGAAGAAAAGCCGGAGGAAGCACCAGGGTCGTTGGTGAGTATTTTATCGGACCACCCCATGGCATAAAGGGTCAGGCTGAATATCAAGGCACGATTTTCCGATTTTGCCGGTCCGCCTCTTTCTGACCGTTCCTGGGCCGTTAAAAAAAGCGGCTTTAAATAGGCTGCCAGGGAAACCGAAGAGCCTTTGATGGAGTGGGATAATCGGGCTATTTCCCCGGAATAAAACTTGATTCGCTGCCTGTCAGACGGGGAAACAAACAAATCCCTTGCCTGATTCTGGAATCGTTTTGCAACCCCCCTGTCCCATTGGAATTCCACCGTCATCGTTTTATTTCCCGGCTCAATAGTTCTGATTGAGTCCATGACCCCCTTCACGGTCTTGAACCACCCAGAGGATTCAAACAAACGATACCCCAGCCCCATGGCCGGGTTAACCAGAAAAACCGGTACTGGTAATTTCCCCACACCCATGCGGTTCAGGGTTATCCTTCTTCCATCAAAGGCGAGCTTTGCCGTAATATTGAGATAATCGCCGATAAACTTCTCAGGAAGCGCAATGGAGCCCTCCACCATGGTGAATTCTGGATCTAGCCCAACCCGGGTGCCAACCCTTAAACCCAGGGAAACAAGGGCATAGTCCAGGAGAAGATTCAACTCCTCCTGGGTGATGGTAACCTTTTTCACCTGGCCATTGCGCAATCTACGGGGATCATTTTGCTTGATGATTTTCTTGATTCTGCCGATATCCTCCTGTTTCAACTGCCGCTCAAGGGGCACAAGGGGGACAGACTCAAAACCCATGACAATTAAACCGACCGACAAACAAACAGCTGCTGCAACAATCAGAACGATGGATGATCCGGCTAACAGTTTAAAAAGCCCCATGTATCCTATACCTCTCAAATGCTGACCGCTGGTCAGAGTACGAACAATTATTCTTGACAAACCAACTCACATACGTATGATCTTAATTACTACCATGCCAAAGGGCAACTGTGGAACCGATAAATTTAAAAATTCAAGGACCTCCCCCGATCATGTATTTTCTCGGAATAGACGTTGGAAGCCTTTCGTGTGATGCGGTGCTCATTGACGAATCAAAAAAGGTGGTGGCATGGTCGGTTGTTCCCACCGGGGTGAGAAACCTTGCGGCCATTGACCGGGCCAAGGCCAAAGTGCTCGACCGGGCCGGAATTCTTGAAACTGACCTTAAGGCCATCATCTCCACAGGCTATGGGCGAAACCGGGTTGCGAACAGAACCTCTGCCGTCACAGAGATCACCTGCCACGCCAGGGGCATACAGGAGGTGATCCCGGGCACCCGCATTCTCATCGACATAGGAGGCCAGGACTCCAAAGTTATTTACATGGGCGAAAACGGCAAGGTCCTGGACTTTGCCATGAACGACAAGTGCGCAGCAGGAACCGGTCGATTCCTGGAAGCCATGGCAAGGGCCCTGGAGGTGGACATCCTGGACCTTGGCGACCTTGACACGGGTGCCGGAAGCGATCTTATCCTGAGCAGCATGTGCACCGTATTTGCCGAAAGCGAGGTGGTGAGCCTCATTGCCGAAGGTACAGATCAGCGGGAGATAGCAAAGGGGTTGAATCGATCCATAGCGTCCAGGATCTATGCCCTTGTGAAAAGGGTGGCCAAGAACATTGACGACCTGACCGTTTCCATGTCCGGCGGGGTCGCATGGAACAGAGGCGTTGTCCGTGCCCTTGAAGAGATACTCAAGGTCGACAGGATACAGATCCCTGAAAATCCCGATACCATCGGCGCCCTGGGAGCTGCACTCATTGCAAGGGAAAGGGTTGAACAATGAAGGCTTCGACATTCAGGCTCATAATGAACCTCTATCCCCCCTACTGGGGAACGGGGATCAGTGTCCGAACCATCTCTGAAGATTACAGATACCTCAAGGTTGTAATGCGACAACGCTGGTACAACCGCAACTACGTTAACACCCACTTCGGAGGCTCTCTCTACGCAATGGTTGACCCCTTTTACATGCTCATGCTCATCCCCATTCTGGGCAACAACTATGTGGTGTGGGACAAGGCCGCAACCATTGATTTCATAAAACCTGGAAAGGGAACCATGACCGCAGAGTTTTCCATCACCCGTGCCATGGTGGCGGACATCCTTGAACGAACAGCAGCAGGTGACAAATACCTGCCCCGCTACCAGGTCTTGGTCCTGGACGAACAGGGTGAAACCGTTGCCAAAGTAGAAAAGCTGATGTACATCAGAAAAAAAAGGAGCTCCCATGCCCATTCCCGGGAATCTATTGACAACGGCAATGGCCGTAATGCCCCACAAGGACGTTGACCAGGCACTTAAAGCAGCAATGAGCCTTGACGTGCCGTTCTGGCCCCAGCTGCCAAACTTCAGCTACATGGAAGATATGTATGTCCAGGCGGCAGAGCATTTTCCAGGCATCATCATCGATATGGACAAACAGACCGTGCGGTTCTCCATGGATAAATTCATCCAGGAATTTGAACAGACCATGGAGCGGTTTGACGACCCGGACTTCTTTGATGTGAGCGAGGAAGGTTCTGTTGTATACCATCGATTTCTGGCCCAGGATCTCGCCGACCGACCGGCCATAAGGGGGCAGCTTGAAGGCCCCGTAAGCTTTGGGTTCAACGTCCTTGACCAGGATGACCGACCGATCTTGTTCGATGATACTGTTCGACCTTTCCTGTTTGAGTTCATGGCCAAACGCATCAACGCACAGTTGAGCCGCCTCAAGAAGCTCAACCCCAATGCATTCATGTTCATTGACGAGCCAGGGATGCAGTTCATTTTTTCAGCCATGTCCGGTTATGACGACCTTAAGGCAAAAAAGGATCTTGACCTTTTTTTCTCGATGATCGACTCTCCAAGGGGCATCCATCTGTGCGGCAATCCGGACTGGGACTTTCTTTTGAACCTTGACATGGACGTCCTCTCCATGGATATCCACACCAACGCTCAAATATTTGCAGCCTGTCATAAATCCGTAAAACGATTTCTTGACCGGGGCGGCATCCTGGTGTGGGGCATCATACCAACGGGGTTTGAAACCTATGAAAAGGAGAACCTCCAGTTCCAGGCAATGACCCTGGAACTGGTCTGGAAAGAGCTTGTCAAAAAGGGGATTGACATGGACCAGATTCTTGCAAGCAGCATGCTGTCGCCTGCCACCTGCTGCCTTGTCAACCCGGACGGGGAACAAACTGTTGAAAAGGCCTTTCGCCAGTTAAACGACCTTTCTAAAATGTTAAAAACAAAGTATAAACTCTTTTGAGGATCAAGACCGCCAACACAATCCTGTACTGCACCCGGTGGAGAGAGACGATGGATTTCTACACCTCGGGGGTGAACCTTAAACAGCTCGTCAACCGTGGATGGTTTGTGGAATTTTACCTGACCGATTCGGCCAGATTGAGCATTGCCGATGAATCACGCTGCTCGATCAAGAGCGCCAATGGCAGGGGTCTCACCATAAGCCTCAGGGTGGACGATCTTGAGGCAAAACACAGAGAGTTTGAAGAAAAAAAGCTCAACCCCACAAAGATTAAACCTCTTTGGGGCTCCAGGGTCTTTTATCTGTATGACCCCGAAAAAAACCGGATTGAATTCTGGTCCTGAACAAAACAAAAAAAGGAGGAAGCATGAACCCGAGAAAAATTCAAGACAACATTTACTGGATGGGCGCAGTCGACTGGAACTCAAGGCTGTTCGACTCTTTGATTCCGTTGCCCGACGGCACAAGTTACAATGCCTATCTGATAAAGGGCAGCGAAGGAACAATGCTCCTGGATACCGTGGATCCCCCCATGATCGACAAACTGATGTCCCAGCTGGAAGGCGTAGAAAAACTTGACTATATTGTCTGCCTCCATGCGGAACAGGATCATTCAGGGGGAATTCCAACCGTTCTTGCCCGCTTTCCTGAAGCCCGTGTGGTTACCACGCCAAAGGCAAAGGCCATGCTCATGGACTTGATGCCGATTCCTGAAACCTCGTTTATGCTGGTCAATGACGGAGACGAAATTTCCCTCGGGGATAAGACCCTGGAGTTCATCCACATGCCCTGGGTCCACTGGCCGGAAACCATGGTGGCCTATCTCCGGGAAAACAAGATGCTTTTCAGCTGTGATTTTTTCGGCTCCCACATTGCCACCACTGATCTCTATGCCACAGATGAGGGCCGTGTGTACGAGGCTGCAAAACGCTACTATGCCGAGATCATGATGCCCTTTCGCAGTATCATCAAGCGAAACCTGGAAAAGCTGAAGGCCTATGAGATTGAAACCATTGCCCCAAGCCACGGCCCCATCCATGACCGCCCAGCCATGATCATGGAGGCCCATGACCAATGGGTGAACGGCCCGCCAAAAAACCTCGTGGTTCTGCCCTACATAACCATGCACGGCAGCACGGAAAAAATGGTTAATCACCTTGTGGCCTCCCTTGTGGATAAGGGCGTCAGCGTGGAGCTGTTCGACCTGACCGTGACCGATATCGGAAAGCTTGCCATAGCACTTGTGGATGCGGCAACCATTGTGGTGGGAAGCCCCACGGTTCTTGCCGGTCCCCACCCCAATGTGGTGTATGCCACCTGCCTTGCAAACGCCCTTCGTCCTAAGGCAAAATTTCTCTCGATCCTAGGATCCTATGGCTGGGGAGGAAAAACAGTGGAAACCCTTGCCTCCCTTATTCCCAATCTCAAGGTGGAGATTATCGAGCCCCTGCTCATCAAGGGAACACCAAAGGAGGAAGATTTCAAGGCCCTTGACCAACTGGCTGAAACCATAGCGGAAAAGCACCGGGAAAGCGGTTTTTGTTTTTGTTGACTTGAAAATTAAAAATGATACCCTGAATTGTAATTTTAATTTTCAGGAGAAGAAAAATAGATTCAAAACCGATAAAAAACAATGAGCTTGCCCTTGCCAGGGATTTTGTCGAATACACGGGAAAAAATATTTTTCTGACGGGCAAGGCCGGCACGGGCAAGACCACCTTTCTCCATGGCCTCAAGGGTAATACGGCAAAAAGAATGGTCGTGACAGCTCCTACGGGTGTTGCGGCCATCAACGCCGGTGGGGTCACCCTGCACTCCTTTTTCCAGCTTCCCTTTGGCCCGTACATTCCCGGCTCTGAGAATGTACAGCAGAACAAACAGCGAATGTTCAGGTTCAGCAGAGAAAAAAGAAAGATCATCCGCAGCCTCGATCTTCTGGTCATCGACGAAATCAGCATGGTAAGGGCAGACATGCTGGACTCTGTGGATGCAGTTCTACGTCAGCAGCGCCGAAACGACCAACCCTTTGGCGGGGTGCAGCTTCTTTTAATAGGCGATCTTCACCAGCTCTCCCCGGTTGCCAAAAAATCGGACTGGCAGCTCCTGCACGAACACTATGAATCCGTCTATTTTTTCAGCAGCCACGCCCTTGCCCGCACCGAGCTTATGACCATCGAGCTGAACCATATCTACCGCCAGACCGACGATCGTTTCATAAAGCTTTTAAACCGTGTTCGCAGCAACCGCCTTGACTCTGCCGCCATTGACGAGCTGAACCAGCGTTATGTGGAAAATTTTGTGCCCAGGGAGGACCAGGGATACATAACCCTGACCACCCACAACAACAGCGCAGATGCCACCAACCATGACAGGCTCTGGGATCTTCCGGGCAATGAACACCATTTTAAAGCCTCAATAACCGGAGAATTTCCCGACCACATCCACCCCACGCCTGAAAACCTTGTCTTCAAGATCGGGGCCCAGGTGATGTTCCTCCGTAACGACACTTCGCCTGAACGACGCTTTTACAACGGAAAAATCGGTAAAATCCTATCCATCTCAAACCAGCAGATTCGTATCCTCTGCCCGGATGAGACCAACGAAATTGTGGTTGAACCGGTTGAATGGGAAAACATAAAGTACACGGCCAACCCGGAAACCAAAGAGATCCAGGAGGAGGTCATTGGCAAATTCAAACAGTTTCCCCTCAAGCTTGCCTGGGCCATCACCATTCACAAGAGCCAGGGACTGACCTTTGAAAGGGCCGTGATCGACGCCCAGTCGGCCTTTACCCACGGTCAGATATACGTGGCCCTGAGCCGGTGCAAGAGTTTTGAGGGCATGATTTTGAGTTCTCCCCTTCCCTCCCATGGCATTGAACTTGACGGAGCCGTGCTGGGCTATCTCAAAACTGCCCGGCAGAATCCACCGTCTGAAACAGGGCTCACCAGCGCCCGAATAGTCTTTCAACAGCAGCTGCTTTTAGAGTGTTTTGAATTTGGATCCCTGTATAACCGCCTCAACTACCTTGCCAGGATACTTGTAGGCAGCAGCAACCTTGTTCAGATCTCAGGGGGTGTTGATTTTCAGGGTTTGCAAAAAGAGGCCGATGAAAACATTTTTTCGGTGGGGGAAAAGTTCACCCAGCAGTTGAGATCCATCTTCCGGGACAATATCATCCCGGATTCAGACGATCATACAAACGAGAGAACCTCCAGGGCTTCCGGGTGGTTCCAGGAGAAGTTTGCACAAATCTTCAACGATTTTATAGAACGTTTCCATGTGGAAACAGACAACAGGGAGCTCGCTCAAAGGATCGACAACGCCCTAACCAACCTGAAGCAGGAGATTGCAGTAAAGCTTGCCGGGATCAAGGCCTGCGAACAAGGCTTTAACCCGACCCGATATCTTGGTGCCGTTGCCAAAGCGGAGATGAATTTCGCCCCTGAAAAGAAAAAAAAGAACATCACAGCAGATTATGGCGAATCAGACATCGAACATCCTGAGCTGTTCCAATCCCTCAAAGAGTGGCGCAGGGCCAGGGCCAGCAAGGATGGTGTGCCGGCCTTTGTGGTTCTCCACCAGAGGGTGCTGATCCAGATCGTGGTAAACCTACCCGCCAACAGGGCAGATCTTAAAAAGATCAAAGGCGTAGGCGACAAGACCCTGGAAAAATACGGCCAGGATATCCTTCAAAGGGTTTTAGAGTATCGGAAACAACACGGCATACAAGAGGTTGTTCTTCCCAAGCCTAAGCCCTCATTGAAAACCTTGTCCCCCAAAGGAGAAGACCAGAACTCTGATCCAGACAAGAAAAAAACCTCCGGTAAAAAAAATCGGTCAAGGGATGGCTCCACCCCGTCAGATACCGTGCAGGCAAGCTTTGAGCTCTTTGAAAAGGGGTTGACCATTGCCGGCATTGCAAAGGAGAGGGGCCTTGTGGAAAACACCATCCAGGGCCATCTGAGCTTTTATGTGGAAAACGGAACCATAGATATTGACAAGCTCCTCACTCCTGAAAAACAAAAGGCCATTAAAACTGCCATGGACAAGCTTGGAAAAGAGGCTCTGTCACCCATCAAGGCGGAGCTGGGTGACGGTTATTCCTACGGAGAGATCAAGCTTATGACGGCCCTTGAAAAAGCCTCTCCCCAAAAAACCTAAAAATGCAAGGCCAAGGGACTTATGGATCTATGAAAAAAGAATCTCTTGACTATCAAATCAGATGGCCTTATTTGTAGAAAAACAGAACAGCCCCTTTGCCTGGCGGAATTAAACTTTAACAACAAATACCTACTTGGGCTCTGCCCCCCGTAAAAACAGGAGACTGAATGGACGTAAAGGATCTTATCACTAACATCGGTTTGGAGTTTGGTCTGAAACTGGAATTAAATGAAGACAGCGTAGCAAGTCTTATTGTAGATGACAGATTCGAAATAGAATTTGAGTATGTGGAGGATGGGGACAGCCTGTTTGTCAGCTATGCCCTTGGTAAACTTGAGGGAAGTGGAAATGAAAAGATTTATAAGACGCTGCTGGATGCTAACCTCTACGGTAAAGAAACAGGCGGGGCGATTTTTGCATTAGACAACAGGACAAACGAAGTGATCCTGTTTTTTAAGGTAAAGGCGGGGGAAACAGATTATGAACTATTCCGATCCATGATGGAACGGTATCTGAATACTCTGATTGACTGGTCCACCAGATATGAAGCGCTGATACAAAGTGTAATCTCTGAATCAAAGGAGAGCAATACAAAGGACTTTGATATAAACTCAAATCACGTCATCAGAGTATAACTTCAAAAACTAGAGGTTAAGGAGATAGTCATGGCTTTAGACGGTGTAGGCGCACAGCAGCACGTACAATTGGAGCAACCACAAAATATTGGAGGCAATGCACCGGTCGGTGACGGCCTTGGAGGGCATCAGGCCCATGTGGGCGAAGCCAGGGGAAGGGGCATTGGCAGAATGATAACCGACACATTGCAAAGTATGGGAAAAGCAATTTCCAATTTTTTTGCCAAAATAGGTGAAATGTTTTCCCCCCGGCAAAGCCCCTTCACCCAGATGGTGAACGAGTTCAGAGGCAATATAAGAGCAGGGCTTGGGTTCGCAGATCTGTCAATCTCAAGCTTTACAGAAACCTGTGTACAATGCATGAGTGATGATGCCGGTGTTCAGCAATCTTTACGGGACAACCTTGACAACCCTGATTTCAGCAGTAAGAGTTTTACAGGCATTGAAGAGCATCCCACAGATTCTTCAAAATTCATTGCCAAATTCGGTGAAAAACAACTTGAATTCTCAGACCGGGAAAGCAGCATGTTTGAACTACGAAGCACAAGTCTCAAGGAAAAACTGAGCTCATCTACCTACAAAGATCTCAGGGAGATGATCGCACAGAACCATATGACAAAAACAGATTCTTTGCTCAGATACGCCATAAGTCCAGGCATAGGTATGCTGAGGTCATCTGTGCAAGGTCTGTCCGAAAGAGACCGGGATGCCCTGTGGAGGACAATTTCCAATGATGTGGTTGGAAATACGACATTAGATCAGTTGGTGGATCGATCCAGTATTAATGATTGAGGCACTCATTAGCGATTTTAAAATGCCTTGCGGAAGTTGAACACCATGGATATAATTGTTTCTCTAACCACGATAGAATAAAATCAAGGCGCTTTGATCTAATGAACCATATGAAGTGCGTCTGACATCCTAATGTGAGAATCAATTAAAAACTCGGGATAATTTTATGGTAACTGAAAAAATAAGGTTTTTTAAACATATTCAAAAATCTGTCATTCACAATCCCATGATGAACAATGAACTGGATACCCAGGAGCTGGAAATACGCAAAGACCCGTTGACCGGTGCCCAGAGTGTATTCAACTCGAGACTTGCAGATAAGGCGACCATGTTTTTTGGAAAAAGCGATACTGCACTCATTGAACGACTGGCAGAACAAAGCCAGATTAACTGTTTTTTGTGCGAGGAAAGGTGGAAACAATTCACACCTACCTATCCAGCGGACCTGATCCCTGAAGGGCGCATTCAGATCGGCCAGGCTGTCCTGTTTCCAAACATATTCCCCGCCGCCCAGATCCATGGGGTGGTCCGGGTGGGAGAAAAACATCATGTGCCCCTGGCAGAGTTTGATCCGGCAGCGGTTGCGGATGCTTTTGAGACATCACTTACGCTTGCCAGGCGTTTGAAGGCGACCAATTCAGGGGTTAAATTCCTGACCATCAACGGAAACTATCTGGGACCTGCCGGTGCCAGTATTGCCCATCCCCATTTTCAGGTGGTTGGCGGAGACCTTCCGTTTACCTACCTTGCAAACATTATGAACCTCTCCCGTGAATATTTTCAAAGACACCAGACCTGTTTCTGGAATGATCTGCTGGAGATTGAAAAAGCTGGGGATGAACGATACATCGGTTCCACCGGTCCGGTGGAATGGCTGGCATCTTTTTCTCCTGCAGGCAGCAACGAGGTTATCGGAATTCTGCCGGATCGGAGCCACTTTCTGGAATTTGATCAGGATGACGTGAATGGCCTGGCCCAGGGCCTGGTAAAGATACTTTGCGGATATGCGGATATGGGAATTTCTACATTTAATTTCTCACTTTACTCCGGTGTCCTGGGTGAAACTGACAGATCGTTCCGGTGTTTAATCCGGGTCATTTCCCGACAGAACGTCTATGAAAACTACCGGACAGACGATTATTTCCTGCAAAAACTTTTAGATAACGAGCTTGTCATCACCCCGCCGGAAGTGTTGACGAAAAACATCCGGTCTTTATGGAAAACTCCGGCTGAGGCCTCACCGAAAAGTTAAAAAATACAATTCGTGGATCTAATTTTTTCAAATCTTCACAAACAGGAGGAGAATTCCATGACCGACATCTGGCTCAGCACCCTTAAAACAGCAACACCCCAGCAAGGCTTCGAACTTGCCATCAAGCTTTCCCGAATGGCTGTCAAGTACACTCAGCCTTCCGGTGAAATCCGTACAAAGCTAAGGGAAGATTATGCCAACAATGCCGACAGTTTGATTGCCACCTCACAGGTTGTGGCTGTCAACTATCAAACGGTTGCCGCAGCAAATGATTATTGGAAATAGGAGAACCGATGAAAACCCTATTCATTATTTCCACAAATGACGGAGAAACAATTTACAATGCTATGAGGCTTGCCAATATCGGCGTAAAAAACGAGGACGAGGTAAGTGTTTTCATGCTTGGCAAGGGCGTTCTCTTTGAACAGTCGGGCACAGAAGAGTTCAACGTGATGGAACAGATGAACAAGTTTCAAGGCGATTTCTATGTCTGAGGCGTCTGCATGAAATCCCACGGTCTTGCGGGATCAGGAACTTGCCCCATAGGTTGGATGGACGACCTGTATGCAATTATAAAAGAATCTGACAAGATTCTAAACTTTTAAACAACCGGTAAATAGCACTGTAGGTTGAATAGAGCTCAGCGAAACCCAACGTTAAAGGAAATGTCCCACATTAGTTGGGTTTCGCCCCTCAACCCAACCTAGGCCTTATTAGGGCCGTCACCAAGGGTCGTCCCCTCTACCCTAATACAACCCCCCACCACCCACCAATCAAACTCCCACGAAGCCCGCCATCATAAACCCTAGGCTGGCAAACCTCGGGGCTCCGGAAGCAAGAACGGCCATGAACGCTTGATTTTGAGCAGACCGATCTTATAGTAGTTGTCTTAAATCATTTTATTGTCGCAAAATTGAATTTTCATGAGGAGAACCATGGGAAACCATATTAAAACCGTTTTTCTGCTGACCGCCATGACCGGGCTGTTTCTGGTGCTTGGATACACCCTGGGAGGAGAGTCCGGCATGATCATCGCTTTGATCATCGCCCTGGCCATGAATTTTTTTTCCTACTGGCATTCCCATACCATTGTGTTGAAAATGTATCGGGCTCAGCCCCTGGACCGGTCCCGGGCACCGGAACTGCATGATACTGTGGCCCGTCTGGCCCAGCGTGCCGGACTGCCCATGCCAACACTTTACGTGATTCCCCAGGATGCGCCCAACGCCTTTGCCACAGGCAGGGACCCGGAGCACGGGGTGGTGGCGGTCACCGAAGGGCTGGTGCGCCTGATGAACCAGGAGGAGCTGGAAGGGGTTCTGGCCCATGAGTTGGGGCATATCAAGAACCGGGACATTCTGATTTCCACCATTGTGGCCACCCTGGCAGCTGCCATAATGTTTGTGGCGTCCATGGCCCGTTTTTCCGCATTTTTCGGGGGCAGGGACAACAGGGAAGGCGGTCTGGGATTTCTAGGTGTGATTGCCATGTCCATCCTGGCACCCATGGCGGCCATGGTGGTGCAGATGGCGGTCTCCCGGTCCAGGGAATATCTGGCCGATGCCACTGCGGCCCAGATCACGGGCCGGCCCCAGGGACTGGCCTCGGCCCTGGCCAAACTGGGAGAATATACTCGCCGGGGTGCCACTTTGGATGCCAATCCTTCCACGGCCCACATGCTCATTGTGAATCCCTTGTCCGGTCGACAGTTCGCCAATTTGTTCTCCACTCATCCACCCCTGGAGGAGCGGATTAAACGTCTGACCGGAGCCGGGCCGGGGACTGATCCGGGCCCCCTGGATACAACCGGACGAAAATCCACCATGGTCGACCAAGGCCGGAAATTCTGGGATTCCTTGTCCTGAAAAACGCCCACTGCCCACTGCCCACTACCCACTACCCACTACCTACTGTTCACTGTTCACCTTTCTCCCCTTTTATAGGGCTCGCCAAGCCTCTCAGGGGCGTTAAGCTTCTTGTTACCCGTAAGGCTCATTCCAAGGAGGATCAAGAGGGTGGCAAGATAGGGCAGCATGGCGAGGAAGTTGGGGGATATCCCAAGGGGCTGGAGGAGATACTGGAGGACAAAGATGCCCCCAAAGAGAAAGGCGCCGAAGATCGCCCGGCCCGGGTTCCAGAGGGAAAAAATGGTCAGGGCGATAACGATCCAGCCCCTGCCCGCAGTCATCCCTTCGATCCAGGATTTAGAGTAGGAGGTGGAAAGATGGGCTCCGGCCATGGCTGAAAAGCCGCCGCCGATGATGACGCTCATGTACCGGATGAGGTTGACGTTCACCCCCTGGGTTTCGGTTGCCCTGGGATTTTCCCCGGTTGACCTCACCTTGATGCCGAGGCTTGTTCTTTCAAGAAAGAACCAGGCCCCGAGGGCAAGAATAATGGCCATGTAGAAAAAAGGGGTCTGGTCGAAGAATATCTGTCCGATAACCGGTATGTCCGAAAGGTAGGGAATGGCAAAATCCTCCATCTTGATCTCAAGGGGTTTGCCAACGTAGGGTTTTCCCAACATGCCAGAAAGGCCAAGGCCGATCATGGTAAGGGCAAGGCCCGAAACCACCTGGTTCGCCTGGAGGGTGACCGAGGCAAAGGCGTGGATCACCGACACAAGCATTCCAGCACCAATGGCCACCATGAGCCCAAGCCAGGGATTGCCCGTTGTGTAGGTGACCATGAAGGCCACCACAGCTCCCACGCTCATCACCCCCTCGACCCCGAGGTTTAGAATCCCGGAACGTTCGCAGATCACCTCACCCACCGTCCCCAGAAGAAGGGGGGTTCCGGCAACCATGGTCCTTTCAACCACCGATATGATTACATCTTGCATCTATCTACCCCATTTTATCGTAATTTTATTCTTGAAAAAAAAGTCGCCCATGATCAGGCAGACCAGAAGGATGCCGTTGACGATCTGAACCGTTGCTGCGGGCAGGCCAAGGGAAAGCTGTATGGCATCACCGCCCACCAGGATTCCGGCAAAGAAAAAACCTGACACAATGGCATAAACCGGGTTGAGCTTGGCAAGCCAGGCAACGATAATGGCTGTGAATCCATAGCCCGACGAAATTGCTGCTGGATAGGTGAGATGATGGTGTATCCCCGCCACCTCTCCCACCCCTGCCAGGCCTGCCATGCCGCCGCTTATGGCCATGACAATAAGGGAGGTTTTAAAAAAATTGATCCCGGCATACCGGCCGGCATCCGGATTTTCTCCGATAACCCTTACCTCGTAGCCAAACCGTGTCTTGAAAACAGCGACCCAGAGGACCCCGACAGCCGCCAGTGCCAGCAGCAGGGTGAGGTAGTGAATCCTGGAGCCTGGGATGACCCCGAGTGTGGCAGTATCAACAAGGTTGTCTGTGCCTGGAAAACCGAATCTCGTCTTTCCCTTCCACGGCCCCACAATGAGCAGGGTGACAAGTTCGGCACAGATGTAGTTGAGCATCAGGGTGGAGATAACCTCGTTGATGGAAAACCTCACCTTCAGAATGGCAGGGATCAGCCCCCACAGGCCGCCGCCGATAAATCCGGAAACAAACATCAGGGGAATGATCACCGCCGAGGGCAGGTGGGGACCCCAGGCAAGGCCCACCCAGGTGCTGAAAATTGCGCCCATGAGCAATTGCCCCTCGGCCCCGATGTTCCAGAATCTCGCCCTGAAGGCAAGGGTCAGACCTCCGCCGATGATGATCAGGGGTATGGCCTTGGTAACGGTCTCCTTGAAGCCGTACATGGAACCGAAAGAACCTAGGAAGATCTTTGAAATGGCAAAGAAAGGATTGACCCCGCAGACCACAAACACAAGGCCGATGGCACAGAGACCCGTCCCAAGCGAAGCGATGTTGGTCAAAAAGGACCTCAACCCGGTGGTGGTTTCCCTGTCGCTGACTTTTATTCTTAACATAAAATTATCCTGATTTTTTTAGGAAACTCCCACTTTAGCTGTTAGCTGTTAGCTATTAGCTAACGGCTATCGAGTTTCATTCTTCGTTTTGTCCACCAGGACATGGGGGTTTTATATGAAACTCCCGTCAAAACATCACTGTCCGAGTCTCGACTTTAGAGCCCTCTTTGGTTATCCTGACCGGAACATTCAAAACCAAAGGGTCGAAAGCATTAAGAAGGACCAAAGCGACCCCCGACGTTTTGCGGTTCCGGGCAGGATAACCAAAGGGGGCGGAATGACACTAGTTCCCACCACCTACTGACTACTACCTACTGTCTACTAACATAGACCCCGCCATCATAAGCCCTATGTCGGCAAGCCTCGGGTCGCCGGAGTCAAGAACGGCCATGAACTCACCTTCAAAAATAACCGCTATCCTGTCGCAAAGCTTCATGACCTCTTCGAGGTCCTCGGAAAAAAGAAGAATGGCACCGCCCTCCCTGCGCCTTGTCAAAAGTTCTTCCCTGAGATATTCGGTGGCGCCCACGTCAAGGCCGTAGGTGGGGTGGGACGCAACGAGCAGCGGCGGTTTTTCACTGATCTCCCGCCCCAGGATCAGCTTCTGGATGTTGCCGCCGGAAAGATTCTTTGTCTGGATATCGATGGAGTGGGTTGAGATCCGGTAACCTTCGACCAGGGATCTGGCATGGTCCCGGATCTGGCTGTATTGGAGAAAGAGGCGTTTGGAGAATTTGTCCAGATGGTGCTGCTTGAGGATGGCGTTGTCGTAGAGAAAGAGCCCGGGGGCAATGCCGAAACGAATCCGCTCTTCCGGGATGTGGGCAAGCCCTGCATCGTAAATATACCTTGGTGACATGTTGGTGATGTTAACCCCTTTGACATACACACGCCCCGATTGAATTTTGCGAATCCCGGTGATGGCCTCGGCAAGCTCCCGCTGACCGTTGCCGGCAACCCCTGCCACGCCAAAAATTTCGTTGGCAAACACCTCAAAGCCCATGTTGTGGACAACGGTGATCCCCTTGTCCCCCATCACGGAAACATCATCCACCCTGAGCACGGTATCACCCTTTGGGAGGGGTTCTCTCTCCACATTGAAGAGAACATCCCTGCCGATCATCATCCTGGCAAGGGATCGCTTGTCCGTGGTAGCAGTATCGGCAACGCCCACCACCCGCCCCTTCTGGATAACCGTGACCCTGTCGCAGATCTCCATGATCTCGTCAAGCTTGTGGGAGATGATGATCACCATATGGCCCTGGGCCTTCATCCTCTTTAAAAACTCAAATAGATCCTCGATCTCCTGGGGTGTTAAAACCGAGGTGGGTTCGTCCAGGATGAGAAGATCTGCCCCGTTTAAGAGGGCCTTAATGATCTCCACCCGCTGCTGCTCGCCTGCGGAGAGCTGCCAGATTTTCTTGGTGGGATCAATGGAGAAGTTGAACTTTTCGGCAAAGGCGACCACCTGGTCCCGGATTCTGATCTTTGGGAAAAAAAAAGGGGTTTTCTTGTACCCAAGGGCAATGTTTTCCAGCACTGAATGGTTTTGAATAAGCATGAAGTGCTGGTGTACCATGCCGATACCCTGGTGGATGGAGTCAAGAGGAGAACCGAGTGTCACCTGCCTGTCGTTGATCAGAATTTTGCCCTTGTCCGGCTGGTACAATCCGTAGAGGATACTCATCAGCGTGGTTTTTCCAGCCCCGTTCTCACCCAGGAGACCTAGGATTTCACCTGTCTCCACGGTCAGATTGATATCCTGATTGGCTGGAACACCTTGAAATGACTTAAAGATACCCCGCATTTCAAGCTTTTTGATCTTTCTCATATATCTCCTGGACAAAGGGGCTGGAAATGATCAAGGCTGATCTTCCAACCCCTTTTATAAAAAAGAGCTTTTAGTTTTTAGCATTTAGCTTTTAGCTAACCACTAACAGCTAACGGCTAACAGCTCTTGTGTTTCATGCTTCGTTGTGTCCGTGAGGACATGTGGGTTATTTGGGAAGGGCGCTTTTTATGTTGTCCACAAAATACATGATGCTTAGGAGATCCTCCTTGGAGGCCCGCTCTCCCTGCTTAACCTTGAGCACGCCCGTGTTGTCCGTGATGGGTCCCTCATAGGGATCAAACAGATCCACGCCCTGCTTCATCTGGGCGTAGCGTTTCAGGACAAGATCATACACGGAAATTTTTCCAAAATCCCCGGTGGTCACCTCAAGGCCCTTGAGTTCATCCACAAACTTGGGATTGATGATATCAGTTTTACTTCCCCCGAGGATTGCGACACCTTCAGCTGCCAGCCACCACATATCCTCGTTGGTCCAGGTACCGTTGTAGATGTCATCGAGAATCTTCACATACATGCCTCCCCAGTTCATGAGCCGGCCGGACACCACGGAATCCTTGCCATACTCCTGCATGGGACTGTAGTGGCTGAACGAGTAAATCTGTCGGCCTTTTTCCGTATGGTCCTGGCCCACCTCGATCACAGCCGGCGTATCCTCGGTAAAGGCCAGGGTATCGCACCCCTCTCCGATCAGGGACTCGGCAGCCTCCTTGGCCTTATCCGGCCCGTACCAGGCATAGGTCCAGCGAACGTCCACAAGGGCCTTTGGATTGGCCGCCTTGATACCCAGGGCAAAGGCATTGATGTGACGAATAACCTCGGGAATGGGGAAGGCACCCACATAGCCTATCTTGTCGGTCTTGGTAAGAGCGCCGGCCATGAGGCCGTTGAGGTAAAAAATCTGATACATGTCGCCATAATAGGTGCCCACGTTGTCGGCCCTTTTAAACCCGGAACAGTGCATGAAGATCTTTTCGGGATATTTCCTGCCGGCCTTGATAGTATCGTCCATGTATCCGAAGCTTGTGGTGAACACCACGTCACACTTCTCTTCCTGTACCAACCGATCGATAATCCTTGCCGAATCAGACTCGGCTACAGACTCGATATAGGTGGTCTCAAGCCAGGGCAGCTCTTTTTCTGCAAAAAGGCGTCCCTCGTCATGGCCGTAGGTAAACCCATAATCCCCCACGGGTCCCACATAGATGAATCCGGCCTTGATCTTCTTCTCCTTGGCCAGTGCCAACCCGGGAATAATGGCAAGGCAGAAGCACAACACCAGCAAACGCTTGGCAAAATGCATTTTTGTACACTCCTTTTTAATTAGATTTGGTTTAAGACTTGGAAACAATTTGTTTCCAAACTCTATAGATTTAATAAAATTTTTTATATACGATATTATACCCTTTTACGTCAACAATAATGACTTGCAATCAAAATCAGAATCGCTGATTGCTCTCTTTTTCATCGACAAATCACAAGATCTATGGTTAATAGATAAATTTACTGCTCTAAAATTCATCAAAGATAGCGGGGGTACAATGGCTCAAGAATTGGAAATCCTTAAAAACAGTACTGTTTTCAACTCCCTTGAACTGTCCGACCTTCAGCGTCTGGGATCACTCATGGAGCCCCTGGAAATCCAGGAGGGGGAAACGCTTGCAACCATGGGAGAAGAGGCGACTCGATTTTTCATCCTGGCCTCCGGCACCCTCCTCGTTGCCATGGATGGGGGCAAAGCCCTTGTCATGGACGAACCAGGCGGTTTCATTGCCATGCAGATTCTGTCATCAAACGGCAAATACCTGAGTACAGTGACGGCCCTGGAACCGGGTCTTGTGTTTGTCTTGAATAAAACAGATTTCATCGACCTTATCCAGGAAGACTCACTAATGGCCGACATGATCATGGAGGAGTGGAACGTGTTTCTGGAAGAATCAGCACCGTTTGTGGAAGACAAAGGCACACCTGGGTTTGAGTATAACTACTAAACGGAGGTAACAGCGTGTACGGTTTAGAAGCTATTGAGGCAAACAACGGATGGGCGATCTCGGCAGTGGGCATATCCATCGTCTTTACAGGGCTTGTACTCCTCTCCCTCTCCATTTCCAGGATACATAAACTCCTGGAAATCTGGGAAAACCGGGACAACATAAGCCTGTTCAAAAAAAAGAATCCCCAGAGTGAAGCCCCTACTCCACGATTCCTCACGGAACGGGAACGAGAGTCGGCTGATCAGTTTTATCTTCTTATAAAAACCATGGACGACCATTTTTCCCTTCCTCGGCTTCTTTATCTGGCCGAAATCAGTGGTATCGAACGACCCCATTCAAACCTGAGCCGTCTGCTTAAAACAAAAATCATAAAACCCGACCTTGACGGGTTTTATCTCTTTGACAAAGATATGCACAACAACCAATAGCTATTAGCTAACAACTACAAGCTAAGGGCTAACAGCTAACAACATCCTGAGCCGACCTTCCAAAGATAGGAACAAACAGAGGGAACAGACCTATGGAGACTCTTTTTTTAGACTTTTTTCAGAACACCGGTTTTTATTTATGCGACTACCGGAATATTATCATGATCATTGTGGGTCTGATTTTTATCTACCTTGGCATTGCAAAGGATTACGAACCGCTGCTGCTGGTTCCCATCGGATTCGGCATGCTCATGGGCAACATCCCAGTTTTCAAAGGATTCGGCCTCAGCATCTATGAGGCTAACAGCGTGCTCCACTATCTCTACTTTGGTGTTACCCAGGGGATATACCCTCCCCTGATCTTCCTTGGCATCGGTGCCATGACCGATTTTTCAACTTTGCTTGCCCGGCCGGTTTTAATGCTGCTCGGTGCCGCTGCCCAGGCCGGTATTTTCATCACCTTCCTCGGAGCTCTCGCCCTGGGGTTTGACCCCAAGGAAGCCGCATCCATTGGCATAATCGGCGGCGCAGACGGTCCAACTGCCATCTTTCTCACGTCAAAGCTTGCCCCTTCCCTGATAGGCCCCATTGCCGTTGCAGCCTATTCCTACATGGCCCTTGTACCGGTAATCCAGCCTCCGATCATGAGGCTTCTGACCACCAGACGGGAGAGACTCATCCGCATGGATGAGAGCAGGGATGTCAGCAAACGGGAACGTATCCTCTTTCCCATTGTTGCATTTCTTCTCTGCTGCTTTCTGGCGCCCGCAGCCCTCCCCCTGCTCGGCATGCTCTGCTTTGGCAACCTGTTAAAAGAGGCGGTTGTGACAGAAAGGCTTGCAGTTGCCGCCAGAACGTCCATCATTGACACTGTGACCATACTGCTAGGTGTGACCGTTGGCGCCAGCACCCAGGGGGATGTCTTTCTCACCACCAAATCCGTGGGTATTTTTTTCCTGGGTGCCCTCTCATTTTGTATTGCAACTGCCAGCGGACTTCTCTTTGCAAAATTCATGAACCTGTTTCTTAAGAATAAAATCAACCCCCTCCTGGGTGCCGCAGGAGTTTCAGCCGTTCCAGACTCTGCAAGGGTGGTTCAGATCGTGGGTCAGCGGGAGGACCCCACAAACTTTTTACTCATGCACGCCATGGCACCCAACATATCAGGTGTCATCGGGTCCGCCATTGCAGCGGGCGTTCTCTGGAGCTTAATGTCTTGAGGATATATAAATGGAGGATTGTAGGGGCTTCTCTTGCGGGTGCCCTTTGTGACGACCCCAATAAAGCCGAATGCCCGGCTACCGGTTCGAAACGAGTTTCACATAAAACATACGGAGACAAACCATGCTTGAAACACGAATAGAGGATCAAACGCTCCTGGTAACCCTTATCAACGGTAAGACAAATTCCATCACCCGGGAGACCCTGGACAAACTCAAGTCCGCCGTTAATCAGGTCAAAGCCGATGAGGCCATCAAGGGTCTGATTCTCACGGGCAGCGGACGATTCTTCTCCAGTGGGTTTGACCTCAACACCTTTCTGGGTTTTACCTCCCTTGACCAGGCCGTGGCATTCATCACCTATGCGGACGAGGTTCTCCTGGATCTGTTTTTATGCCCCAAACCGGTTGTGTGCGCCATGAACGGCCACTCAGCCGCTGGAGGGCTGATCTTTGCCATGGCATCGGACTACAGAATCATTGCCGACCATCCCAAGATCAAGGTTGGCATGTCGGAAATCAAAATCGGGGTGCCCCTTTCCCCTGCCCAGAGTGCGGTGATGCGGTTTGGCCTTGACAGCGACAAAAGGTTTAGGGATGTGATGTACTTTGGAGAGATGATCGATGTGCAAACGGCCTTAAAGAGGGAGATCGTTGATCGGGTGGTCCAGGCGGACGATCTTATTAAAACGGCCAAATCCCTCGTCTCCCAGTGGATCGACACCCCGGCCCGGCCCTTTTGCAGACTCAAGGAGGAGCTTAAAATGGAGACGGGCAGACATATCAGAAAACGCCTTGAAGATAAAGGCTGGCACTCGGCCCTGGACTGTTTTTCCCAAAAAGAGGTCAGAGATACCCTTGCCTTTGTCCAGTCCACCATGGAGTAAAATCGAGCAAAAATGAACCAACGGGGTCAGGCCTGCTGCACTTTTCAGCATGGCCTGCCCTGTCTCCTCCCCGCTTCTAGGACCACCGCTGCTGAAAATCCCCCCTTGCCATATCGAGGATCGGGAGTATATTACCTGAACGTTACAACTTTTAGCTATTGATAATTTCTGGATGCCGATGGCCGGTCTCCAGCTGTGAAACCTAAAAAATTGGAAATCTCGGAGATTCCCCGCTTTTAATGATACACAACAATAAAACTTCCAGACACATCGCTGATAAGGAGCTGTTTGCCCTTGGTCGCCAGCTGACCATTGAATACTATGATTGTGCGCCAAGTGCTTTGCTTGATCCTGTTGAGATTGAAAAGATTTTTTTAAAGGCTGCCCATGAGAGTCATGCCACGGTGATCAGCTCATCGTTTCACCACTTTGAACCCCAGGGAGTGAGCGGGGTGGTGATCATTGCCGAATCCCATTTCACCGTCCATGCCTGGCCTGAGCACAACTATGCAGCGGTGGACATCTTTACCTGCGGCGACAGCATCGATCTTGAAAAAGCCGTGGATTCCCTTGCCGTCTCCCTTGGTTCGAACCATGTGGTCGTGTCGTCTGACCGCAATCGGGGACTCATACCCTATGGGACCAGAAAAAAAACCGTTAAAAAAACGATCACCGCCCCGGATCTCTATCCCATATCGTGGAAACGGGAGGTCGAACAAAAGGCCCCCTGGGGCGTCCTAGCCTCGGTGGATCTTTACGAGTGTGAGAAAGCTTTTCTTGAAGATCAATCGGGAATCGGCCAATTTGTCCGCAAGATGTGCTCGCTTATGGCACCTGACAGTTCAAATGGTGGACGGAGGTTCACTGCACCTAAAGGTTCAGCCGACAAATCGGTCAATAATTCAACAGATGATTGCAGGATCACCTTTTTTGACCAACAAGGATCGATATCAGGATTTACAATGGCTCAGCCAAGTTCAACAGCGCTTGTTTCAGGCATCATTTCAAAAAAAACCAACGCAGCCTATATCGATCTTTTCTCGTGCAACTTCTTTGAACCCCGCAAGCTCGCTGAAGAGGCCCTTGCATGGTTTAAGGCATCCAACTACAAGCTGCACCTTGCCCTGCGGCAATAATCTTACCTCCTGGAGAATGGTGCCATGAACACGATAATGAACGGATGGTTTTCCGAAATTTGCCCCATGTGGCCTGGTATGGCGCTTTCCGTTGAAATTGAGGAACTTATATATTCAAAAAAAAGCAAATTCCAGCAGATAGATCTCTACATGACCAAGACCTATGGAAAGATGCTGGTCCTGGATAACATCATCCAACTCACGGAAAGGGACGAGTTCGCCTACCACGAAATGATGACCCATGTGCCCCTTTTTGCCCATCCAAACCCCGAGCGGGTGCTCGTGGTCGGAGGCGGGGACGGCGGTATCCTGAGGGAGGTGGCCCGCCACGATTGCGTAGGGCAGATTGACTGGTGCGAAATAGATCCCGCCGTGATTGAAGTTGCACGACGCTTCCTGCCCACCATGGCAAAGGGATTTGACGATCCAAGGGTGAGACTCCACATGGAGGACGGCAAGAAATTTGTAGACGACCACAAACAAAGCTATGACGTGATCATTGTCGACTCCTCAGACCCCATCGGTCCGGGCAAGGCTCTTTTTGAGCTCCCCTTTTATAAGGCCCTCAAGGCTTCCCTCAAACAGGGAGGCATTGTAGCCACCCAGGGGGAATCATTTTTTATTCACACGGAATGCGTCAACAACCTCACCACCATAACCCGCCAGCTCTTTCCGGTCCAGGCATACTCCTACATGCTGGTCCCATCCTATCCTGGCGGACACCTTGGCATCTGTCTGGCATCCCTTGGACCCGAAGTGAAAAAACCGGCAAGACCCATTTCAACCGGGATGCAGCAGACCCTTGACTACTATAGTCCCGAGATTCATCAGGCGTCGTTTGTTCTGCCCCACTTCATGACCAAAGGTTCAAACCCAGATATTTCACCATTCCCGGCAAAGGGGGAACCCTGCGGCCAAGGATCGTCTGTTGAGGTAAAAATCGTCCAGAGCGCCAACCCCCTTGAAATCATGGCCCTTTACCGGGATGCGGGATGGTGGAAAAAAGAGTATGACAGCGACACCTCGTTTCTGGACACCCTGGTCGCCGGCTCCACCTGTTTTGCCGCAGCCTTTGACCGGGGAACCATGGTGGGCATGGGCAGGGCCCTGTCCGACGGGGTGAGCGATGCCTATATCCAGGATATGGTCATTCTCAGGCAATATCGGAAACAGGGCATTGGCCGCCGCATTATCCAGGCCCTCATCCATTGTTTGACCGAAAAAAAAATTGACTGGATAGGCCTTATAGCAACCCCGGGCAACCAGGGTTTTTATGCAGGCATGGGATTCAAGCCCATGGAAGGTCACACTCCCTTTGTGTTCAAAGGTGCACCTGAACAAATCGACCATGGGTCGGAAGAGTAATGCATAACAACATCCAGACAAGGCCGCTTCCGGAATTCAAACCCGTTGAGCTGAAAGACAAAAGCACCTTCGACAGCTTTACCTTTGCCTGGAATCCCATGAGCTGTGAGTACAGCTTTGCCAACCTGTTTGTCTGGAGAAACATCTACAATAATTCCTGGACCTTGTTTCAGGAGCGACTCGTCATTCACGACGGTGTCGAGGGGTATACGCTCATGCCCCTTGGTCCGGCAATGGAACCTGTCGAGCTTGTGGATCTCTCCCACGCCGCTGTTGCCGCGGGAAAATCCGGAGACATTGCCCTTGTTCCGGCAGACTATGTAAAGGCAAATCCAGTTCTAAACCGTTACTACACCCTGATTCAAGACCCCGATTTTGACGATTATCTCTACTCCACAAGAGCCCTTGCAGAACTCAAGGGGAAAAAGTTACATAAAAAACGCAACCTCGTGTCCCAGTTTAACAGGCAGTATCCCGACGCCAGGATCCAAGAGTTGACACCCAGTGTGCGGCACCTCTGCCTTGACCTTGCGGAGCGTCTCAACCGGGAGAACAAAACAGTCTCCCGGACCACAATAGAGGAACACCGGGCAGTGAACGAGGCCTTCTCCTTTTTTGAGCCCCTTGGCCTTGAAGGGATCGCCATTCTTGTAGATGGAGTCGTAAGGGCCTTTGCCGTGTTCAGCCCTTTGAACGACTCCACCTACGATATTCACTTTGAAAAGTCAGACTATGATTTTAAAGGTATTTCCCAGGCAATCAATCAGGCAACGGCCGTCCATCTCAGCAACAAATGCAGCCTGATCAACCGGGAGCAGGATCTGGGCATTCCAGGACTCAGGCATGCAAAACGATCCTATGAACCCTTAAGACTCGTCAAGACCTTTGCCCTTAAGTTGAAGCAGGGTTAAAAATAGTCCAGCAGCCCGTATCGGAAATTCTCATGGGCCTCAATTTCTGCCAGGGCATCTTTACTCTCCATGGGATTGGTAATCAGACCAGCCATGGGGTTGTTCATATGGTTGGCCCTGGGCTTTTCAGCGATAAACCGGTCAAAGAAATGTCCGATCATTTCATCGTTCAGGGTTGTCTCTCCAGGTTCCACCTGCCTTTCAATGATCACCTTGTACTTTGAGTTAAGGCGAACCTCCTGAAAGGAGTAACGATAGGATGTAGTCTGCCTGAGTCTGGTGTTAACGTAGCTCACCCCAAGGGTTAAGCCTGAAAAATCCAGGTGTTTCCAGACCTCGGACGAGAACAAAAGCTGCTCTCTGGTTTCCGACACCTGCCAGAGCCCGGGATCACAATCCGCTGCCATGAGCCTGTGGTGCATCCCTAGGATGGCGTCGGTTGAACCCCCAAGGGCCATGGAACGGATATAGCCCGTCCGGGTCACATCCTCATACCCCTTTTTAACGATCATGGCGTTGCGCCTGCGGCCGCCTGCTCCCTGGAACTGATGGCGGTATATGAACGAGCAGTAATTCACGGGAAGGTCGATTTCCTGATCAAGGGTGTGGGCCATGATCTCGAGGGCGGCAAGCTCGGTTTCAAGCACTGCAACCCCGGGTCCGTGGACAAAGGTATAGTTCCGACGAATGAACTTTTCCCTGTTGTAACCCGTGCAGCGCAGCTGGTGAAGGTTGAGAAAATCGACCCCCATGGCGTCAAGGTCCTTCACCACCCGTTTAAGAGTTTCAACGTCTTCGGGTACGGCCGGGACCTCCACTGTCACCCTTGGAATTACGCCAATGGCCATTTTCACCTTTTCAAGGTTGTAGCCAACAGCGCCAATATCAAAGCGGATCTCGTCAAGCCCCTGGTCTCTCAGGACCTTTAGTTTATCTTCGGTGATGAGAATGCCGTTGGTGTACATCCAGATGTAAAGGGAACTGATGCTGCGGCGACCCAGGGTCTTTAAAAGAGAAACCACCCGGTCAAAGCTCAAGGTCGGCTCTCCGCCGCTGAAGCTGACGCCCTTGATGCCAAAGGCGTTCACGTAATTCGCATAGGATTCAGGCCTGTTAAATTCAAGATTGCCCGTACCTGGAACTGACCGGTTCTTTTGGGCCGACGGACAATAAAAGCAGCTTGCATTGCAGAGATTATTGACAAACAGACAGGACCAGTCGCCTTCACCGCAGAGCTGACACCCCGGCGAAAGCTCGCCGGTATGGGGCTTTGTCCGTGCGAACCTCCACTTTGCCCTGCCATCCCCTCTGAAAATAGAATCAAGGAGTCGGTCCCGCTTTTCAAGGGCTGCCCGGGCCTGATCCCTGGTAACCCAGGACATGGCATCATAGGAATCTTGAAACTCCAGACGATTTTTCTCTTTGAACATGGATTGGTCAAATTTCATAGTGCCCCTGTGAATTTAAGGTTCTGCCGGATATCGAACATGAAAACCTGTAACCCTGGGAAAAACGGGACAAGTGAGACGCATTAACAGTTCCTCGAAAAAAACGCAATAAAAAACCCGTTAACCACGAAAGACACGAAAAAACACGAAAGAATAAGTTTTTCTCCTGGCATCTTTTATTTTTCGTTTTACACTGATATGAGCCTATTCCATAATTTGAAGGGTCTCCTTCTCTTTCGTGTTTTTTCGTGCCTTTCGTGGTTAATAAGTGTAAATTACTTTTATGCTGATATGGAAGGTGCCCGCTTTTGTTGAAAATTGATCCAATGGAAGATATGATCAAAAAAAACCAGACTCTTACCCCAACAGGAGCCACCACGATGGAAATGTTGACGATGGACAAATTTGAATTTCTGGCAGCCCCTTGGCCCATGGAAAGGCCCCTGACCGTAAACGAAGAGATTAAAAGGTTCATCGGGTTGCCATGAAGAAACCAGCCCCCAAAAAAACGATACTGATCGGAGCAATAGCCCTGGCAATGGTCTGTTTTTTTCTCTTCGATCTAAAGACCTATGTCTCCCTCGGGTTCTTCAAGAAGAGCCTTGACGCCTTTCATGCCTATTACACCGACCACCAGGCGGCAACCATTGCCGCATACATGGGGGCCTACATTGCCATGGCAGCCCTGTCCCTGCCCGGGGCCACCATGCTCACCCTGCTCGGCGGCGCCCTGTTCGGCACCCTCCTGGGAACGGTTATGGTATCGTTTGCAAGCACAATCGGTGCGACCCTTGCATTTCTGGTTTCCAGGTTTCTGTTTAAAGATGCTGTACAGACGAGGTTTAAGGAGAAACTTGACACCATCAATAAAGGAGTGGAAAGGGAGGGCAGTTTCTACCTTTTCACCCTTCGCCTGGTGCCGATTTTTCCCTTTTTTATCATCAACCTTGCCATGGGGGTTACTTCCATATCCCTCCCCCTCTTCTACTGGGTAAGCCAGATCGCCATGCTGCCTGCAACCCTTGTGTATGTGAATGCCGGCACCCAGCTTGCCGGACTTGAATCCATCCAGGGAATCATGTCGATGAAGCTGATGGCGGCCTTTGCGCTTCTCGGCATTTTTCCCCTTGCTGCAAGAAAAGCCGCCTCCATGATCCGGGCAAAGAAACAGATGCGACCCTTTCAGCGGCCCAAGAGATTCATGTATAACCTTGTGGTGATCGGGGCCGGGTCCGCAGGGCTTGTGGCCTCGTATATCGCAGCCACTGTAAAGGCCAGGGTGGCCCTGATCGAGGCGGATAAAATGGGGGGAGACTGCCTGAACACCGGGTGTGTTCCGAGTAAGGCCCTGATCAGGAGTGCAAAGATAATTGCCCGGGCCGCAAGGGCTCAAGACTACGGATTGACAAGGGCGGACATCTCGTTTGATTTCTCCAGGGTGATGGAACGGGTTCACGATACGATCAAAACCATTGAACCCCACGATTCAGTGGAACGATACACCGGACTTGGAGTCGAATGCCTGGCCGGAAGGGCCAGGATCGTATCCCCCTGGGAGGTTGAGGTCAACGGCACCATTCTCACCACAAGGAGCATCATCATTGCCACCGGGGCCCGGCCCATGGTGCCGGAACTACCGGGACTCTCAAACGTTGATTATCTTACGTCGGACACGATATGGCAGCTCACAGCCCTTCCCGAGCGACTCCTGGTTCTCGGGGGCGGACCTATCGGGTGCGAGCTTGCCCAGGCATTTGCAAGACTTGGCTCCACCGTCACCCTGGTCCAGAGGGGGACAAAAATATTGAACCGGGAAGACCCCGAGGTATCAGATCTAATCGTGGAGACCTTTACCCGGGAAGGAATAAAGGTGCTGACCGGACATTCGGCAAAGGAGGTCATCCATACGGAACGGGGAGCGATTCTTGTGTGCGACCATCAAGGTGTGGACCGCCAGATTGCCTTTGACAGAATTCTCATCGCCCTTGGACGGGCTGCCAACACCCGGGGGATAGGGCTTGACACCCTTGGGGTTGAGGTGGCAGATACAGGCAGAATCAAGGCTGGGAAATTCATGGAGACCAACTTCCCCAATATCTTTTGCGCAGGTGACGTGACAGGCCCCTACCAGTTTACCCATGCTGCTGCCCACCAGTCCTGGTATGCTACGGTAAACGCCCTGTTTGGAATGTTCAAAAGATTCCAGGTGGATTATCGCGTCATCCCCTGGGCCACATACACAGACCCTGAGGTTGCCCGGGTGGGCCTTAACGAAAGCCAGGCGAAACAGAGGGGCATCGACCACGAGGTCACGGTTTACGACATCGGGGAGCTTGACAGGGCCATTACCGATTCCGAGGCCCGGGGTTTTGTAAAGGTGATCACCCCGCCTGGGCGGGACAAAATACTGGGTGTCACCATTGTAGGAAACCATGCCGGGGAGATCATTGCCGAGTTTGTCCTGGCCATGCGATACGGCCTCGGACTCAACAAGATTCTCGGAACCATCCATATCTACCCCACCATGGCCGAGGCCAATAAGTATGCGGCGGGTCAGTGGAGAAAGGCCCATGCACCCGAACGACTTCTTGCCTGGGTCAAACGGTTTCACGACTATTTACGCGGTTAAGGACCGCCATTTTGTTATTTATATTTGACGAATAAAGCTTTCCCAGATACAAATAGATTAATCATGTTCCTGAAATTATCTTTAACATTCAACTAAAGGAGAATTCAGATGAGGGTAAAGGTTACAGAACAATGCATGGGCGACAGGCACTGCAACGAGCTTTGTGCGGAGGTGTTTGCGTATGATGAGGATCAGCTTATATCCATCGTTAAATGTGATGTGGTTCCAAAGCATCTGGAGGATATCGTTCGTAAGGCAGCCGACGAATGCGGGGCTGACGCAATTGAAATCCTAGAAGATTAAATCGGAGACGACCATGGTCGCATTTCGGGAGAGCAAAACGGCAAAGAACCTGCTTATCTCGTACTCTCTGGAGACCCAGGCCCGGACCCGGTACAACTTTTTTGCCGACCGGGCCAGGAGTGAGGGTTATATACAGATTGCCGGGATCTTTGACGAAACAGCTGAGCAGGAGTGCGAGCACGCCCTGCGGTTTTTCAAGTTTTTTAACGGCGGAGACCTCGAGATCACCTGGACATTTCCGGCAGGGGTGATCGAAGATACCCGCTCCAACCTTTTGTCTGCGGCAGATCTGGAGCACCTTGTCCATACGAGCATGTATCCAGAATTTGCAAGGATAGCCATGGACGAAGGATTTAAGCGGGCGGCAGACATCCTGAACGCCATCAGCGTAGCCGAGCGTCACCATGAAAAGATCTACAGGGAACTTGCCGCAAATCTTGCCAGGAACCGTACGTTCAAGCGAAATGAAGAAAAACAGTGGCGCTGTCTTAGCTGCGGCTACATCCATGGGGGAGAAGAGGCACCGGACAAATGCCCTGCCTGCGTCAAGCCCGTTGGGTATTTTGAGTTATTGTGTGAAAACTGGTAGAGAAAGAACAGGAGAAAAATGAACAGAGTTAAGATAGGAATCATAGGCATCTTTATGGTGGTTTCCATTGCAGTTATAGGGATTGCAGCAGACGACATGGGACGGGATAAATTTGACCTTGACGGCGGTGGCAGGGGAGATGTAAGTTTTCCCCACAAGCTTCACCAGGACACCCTGGGCGACTGCAACACCTGCCATGACCTTTTTCCGAAACAATTTGGTGGTATCGAAAAAATGAAGGCCGACGGCAAATTAAAGAGAAGAGAGGTGATGAACGACTCATGCATTGCCTGCCACAAGAAGTACAAGGCCGAAGGTAAAAAATTCGGCCCCGTACGGTGCAACGAATGCCATAAACGATGACCAGACAAAAAAGGGGAC
>Ga0265295_1001388_pt1 | contig 42679 bp, 37 predicted proteins | sample Munlansysbiofilm_FD_192503 | JGI IMG/M metagenome (GOLD analysis project Ga0265295, IMG submission 192503) | Leachate microbial communities from a municipal landfill in Southern Ontario, Canada - Methane capture system biofilm | ecosystem: Engineered > Solid waste > Landfill > Unclassified ... | reverse complement strand
GTACCCGTTTAAAGGTGCTGGTGCATGATGGCCTGGGCATCTGGCTGGCCGTGCGCCGTTTGCACCAGGGGCGCTTTAACTGGGCGCAGGCGGGTGCCACACAATGCCGCTTAAACGCTGAACAGGTACAGGCCTTGCTGATGGGGCTGCCCTGGCAACGCCTGGGGGCTGATGCGGCGATCACGCTGCTGTAAACCGGCTGGCAATCCGGTGAGATACCGATGGTTCAGGCAGGCCCGTTATGGCATACTGCACCCCATGACAAAGACGACTGTTTCCCCTCCCGATCTGGATCAACTGGACGAGCACGCACTACGCGCGCTGGTTCGGCAATTGATGGGGAACGTCGAACACCTCACCAAAGATGTGACTTATTTGGGTCAGGATAATCAGTTTAAAGACGCCCACATTCGTAAGCTCACGCATGAGATTGCGGTTTTCGGGCAACTTTACGGTTGAGCGTCACATTCATGGCAAATGGGCCTGCCGTGACTGCGAGACAATAACCCAGGCCCCATTGCCCGCCCATATCATCGACAAGGGCATCCCGACGCCGGGCTTGCTGTCCCAGGTGCTGGTGGCCAAATATGCGGATCATCTGCCGTTGTATCGGCAGGAGCAGATCTTTGCCCGTGCCGGTGTTAGGCTGGCGCGTTCTACCCTGGCTGAATGGGTCGGTGTGTGTGGTGTACGCCTGCAACCGCTGGTGGCTGCGTTACGGCGTTTGTTGTTGGAGCAAGCTGTCTTGCACGCCGATGAGATCCCAGTCTTAATGCTGCAACCGGGCCAGAAAAATACGAAACGCGCTTACCTGTGGGCCTATACCAGCAGCGACACCGCACCCTTGAATGCCGTGATCTATGACTTTACCGAAGGGCGTGCCGGTGAACATGCCCGCCGCAAGTTCTTTGATTTACAGCAGGCCAATCAAAGCCAGTTGGCCGAACAGGCCCTGCAATTGATGGGTCAGCTCTACGAGGTGGAGCGACAGGCCAAAGGCCTGTCAGCAGCAGAACGCTTGCAATTACGCCAACAGCGGGCTCGGCCAGTGGCCGATGCCCTGCATGCCTGGATGCTGGCACATCGCCAGAAAGTGCCTGATAATACCGGCATTGCCAGGGCGCTGGATTACAGCCTGAAACGCTGGGTGACGCTGACCCGTTATCTGGATGATGGCCAGTTACCGATTGATAATAACCGGATTGAAAATCAGATTCGGCCCATCGCGATTGGTCGCAAGAACTGGCTCTTCGCCGGTTCCTTGCGGGCGGGCCAACGGGCGGCGGCCGTCATGAGCCTGATTCAATCGGCCAAGCTCAACGGCCACGATCCGTATGCCTATCTGAAAGATGTCTTGATGCGTTTACCGACGCAACAGAACAGCGATATTGAGGAATTGTTGCCGCACCACTGGGCACCGGCAACGGGTGCTTGAAAGAATATTGGCCGCTTACGCGGCCAAGTCAATGTGGGATTACCGAACGCTTACAGCGCTAGTAAAAATCAGACATAAAAAAACGGGGCCGTGCCCGTTTTTTTATGCTTGTGCTACCTAGCTTGCTTACTTCAGGTGCGTGCTAGGCAGTTTGTTTATTTCAAACGTACTGCTTCCTTAAGCAGACAAATTAAAATTGAAGGTATTTCTTTCTTCTTCATCTATTTGCGATACAAGATTGGTTTCCCATTCTAGATATTTTTTGGCTGCCTCTTTGTTGCCGTTATGTCTGTCATGAACAAAAAACAGAAAATCAATGCATTCCGCATCGGGTGGGACGTTGCTTTGCCTTTCCAGGGGTAGGCCTGCCGCTTCAAAAAAAGAAGGATTAAATATTGCCTGCTGAATATTCTGATACCCTGCGTTTACCATATCAGTGGCCAATAGTGCCGTTGTATTATTGTCAGTACCCAGTAACAGTACAGGTGCCTGTTTATTACTGGGGGCATGCTTGAACAGGGTGGGGCGAATGACCCATTGTGCATGCTTTAAATGAACAGAACGGAATTGCGTACTGGACCTGCAGTCCAGGATACTAACCTGCGGATACCGTTTGATGAAGTTAACGGTATCCTCGGAAGAAAGTGCTTGGGAATGTACCACAACAGGGCCTTCATCCATTTGTACCGTTATTGTTGCCAGTTTATCGGTGTCTGCCAGTAGATATACTTCCCAGCCAAGCTGTTTGAGCCAGCTGGCTATCACAGGAGCCCGAATTTGGTCAAAATCGGCTAAAACGATGCGGGCCTTCCTGACGCCAATATATTCGTCGGTTGCCTGAATCAGCTGCCCTCCTGGGGCATGCCGTATAGCGGATGATAGCTGGCTTTTATCATATTCCTGAGCGGTTCGCACATCAAATAGGTATGTGGTTCGATTTGATTCTTCTTGCCAGATTTTTAGTTGCTGGAATGAAATTGTTTGCAGCTCGAATTTTTTGAGCAGATTATTTGCGCTTTGCTTGGCATCAGCGAGCAAGTCTGGATTGATTTGCTCCGGATAAAACCGGTCTGACTGGTGTTCCAGTTCATAGCCTGACAGATACCAACCCTGAGTGCCGTTTTCAAGTGCATAAACGGGGTTGGGAATGCCAAGATTGATCAGGGTTTGGGCGCCAATAATGCTGCGAGTGCGCCCCGCGCAATTGATGACGATTGTCGTTGATGGATCAGGTGCAATTTGACGGGCGCGCAGGGCAAGCTCTCCGTTGGGGCAGCAGATAGAGCCCGGTATATTCATTTTCTGGTATTCCTGTATGGGGCGACCATCCAGAATAACCAGGTTGGACTTTTCGGATTGTATCTGCTCATACAATTGCCGGGCGCTAATAGGCGGTGTTTGATAGATGTGCTCGGCCAGTTCACCAAAAGTTTTACTGGGTAAGTAGACCCCGGCAAAGGTGGCGTATCCAGCCGCTTGCCAAGCTTGAATACCTCCTTGCAGGATATGAATATGGGCATAGCCCAGTCGTTGTAAGGCCTGGGCAGCAGCCTTCACGACTGATTCACCGCTATGGTCTGCATAAACAACAATACGCGTGTTTTTACGGGGTACAAGTATTCTGACATGCAGTTCGAGCACGCTATAGGGTAAAGAAACGGCAAAGAAAAGGTGGTTCTCTCCGTATTGGCCGTGTTCACGCACATCCAGTACGGCTATTTCATGTTCATCATGAATCCAGCTTTTCAGCAATTTGGCATCAATTGTTTTCATTGTTCATAGAAAGGTGAGTCTGGAAGTGAAAGGTTTTGCAGGTGTTAATTGCCCTAACGGGTTTTAACACCGATATCCATGATTTTGCAGCTATTGTTTTCTACATCAAAGGCCAGCCTTTCGGTAAGTGTTTCCAGTGCCTTGCCATACATATGCAGGTGGCGGATCAGGCTGTCTTCAATGCGAACGGCGTGAATGTCATCAGGCATTAAGGCGATGCCTTCACCGGGGCCGATGCTTTTGATGGCCGTTTGAACGAGATTGGCTTTTCCGCTAATGCTGCCATTATCGGTGCGGTCGTACAAATAATTGCTTTCGGTGCCCTCTACAGCGGCAATACAGGCCCATGTTGTATGGTTATGCGGCACGATTTTCTTGCCAGGCTTCATCACATTAAGATACAGGGCAAAGCTGTTGTCGGGTTCTGAATGAATTAAATAGCGGGCTTGCAATTCTTCGCCTTCTGGCGCTGGATAGTCTGCTTCTGACCACCAGCTTTTATTGGCGGCCAGATTGATCAGGCCTTCACGCACGGACTCCAGACCTTGACGATTTGGCTCTGGGGTTGTTTGCTGTTTGGCTAGGGTTATGAAAGCATTGATGGCATTTTGCTTGCCATTGTTACTGCTCATGAGTGGTTCTCCTGTGACTTTTATAAAGTATAGTAATTTTCGCAAGCATTGACTAATTAAAAATCTTGGTTAATATATTAGGGATCCTAATGAATTAACCCGGTATTTTCTTTTTTTAATGATTTTTTATATTACTACTCCCTATGAATAACCTGGATCTGGGTTTGTTGCGCACACTGGTTACTGTCGAAAAAACTAATACATTTTCTGGTGCGGCAGCGGTATTGTTCAAAACACAATCTGCCATCAGCCAGCAAATGCAAAGGCTGGAATCCCAGATAGGGTATCCGTTATTTGAAAAACGGGGCCGGCACAGGGAGCTGACGGTTCAAGGCAAACAACTGACCATGTATGCCCGGCGTTTGCTGGCGATTAATGATGAAGTCTTACGCACGCTAGGGCAGCAGCAAGTGGAAGGGCATATTCGTTTTGGTGCGACCTTTGATGTGGCGGATACCATTTTGCCAATCGTGCTTACCCATATAGCGCGTCATGCGCCTAAAGTAAAATTGGATATTCAGGTTGATCGTAGTCCTGCCTTGATGGAGCAGCTGGCATCCGGTGATATTGACATGACGATTTCCACACGCGAAGCGCCTGGATTGAGTGGTTTTGTGGTGCGTACCTCTCCGACGGTGTGGATATGCGCGGCAGATTTTCCTTTTAGCCGGGGGGCCACCTTGCCTTTGATTCTGGCCGATGAACCCAGCATCTTCCGGCAACTTGCATTAACCGCGCTTACGCAAAGCCAGACGCAATGGCGTATTAATTATCTGGCGCCATCTTTGGCAGGTATCAAGGCGGCTGTTCGGGCCGGGTTGGGTGTAACGGCCCGCAGTGTCGAGTTTCTTGGGCCTGATATGAGGGTTCTGGCTGAATCAGAAGGTTTGCCGGCATTACCCTTGGTGACTTACCGGTTGCTGACTCGAAAAGACACGATCAACCCATTGGTTTTACATATTTTTAAAATGTTACGGGCACAGTTTGAATAAGTCCCGCTGCATTCCCCCACCTGAACCTTACTGGTTAGGTGGCGGTAGTTCATAATACAGTCTGATTCCGATCGTGCTACGGTAGGTCTGGACAAGAAATAGGTCGTCGTTATCAGGTCCAATACAGGGTAACATCAGGACATTTGACTAAGCATTTTCCGGAAACGATTAAGCGAGAACAGGAACAGGATCAAGCCAATAATAAACAGGGACAGAAATTGGGGCCATACAACAGCAAAGTCTGCGCCTCGATAAAGGATGGCCTGGCCTAATGAGACAAAGTGCGTGGTGGGGGCCAGCAGCATGATGTCCTGGACAAACTGTGGCATGCTTTCCCGTGGCGTACTGCCGCCTGAAAGCATTTGCAGCGGCAAGAGGACAAGCACCATTAACAGCCCGAACTGGGGCATATTGCGTGATAGGGTTGCCATGAATATACCCATCGACGTGGTGGCAAACAGATGCAGGGCGGCACCAGCAAGAAAAAGCAGAATTGAACCTTCAATAGGGATATTCAGCCCGTCTTGCACAATGATCTGCAGTGAAAGGGCTGATGAGGCCAGGACAACCAGGCCCATTGACCATATTTTGGACAGCATGATTTCGGTGGGTGTCACGGGCATGACCAGCAAGTGTTCAATCGTACCGTGTTCGCGTTCTCGAATAAGCGCGGCCCCGGTCAGGATAATGGAAAGCATGGTGATGCTGTTGATAATTTCCATTAACGCACCAAACCAGGCACGCTCAAGTGTTGGATTAAAACGCATGCGCATGGCCAGATCAACCATGGGCGTCTCGGTGGCTTTATAGCCCTGGACGAATTCTGTCGTTTCGCTATTGATAATCTGCTGGATGTATCCGCTGCCGGTAAAGGCTTGTGACATTCGGGTAGCATCCACATTTAGCTGGATTTCGGGCTGTTTGCCGGCCAGCACGTCTTTCTGGAAGTTGGGGGGGATATTAAGGGCAAAGGTGAAACGGCCTTCGTCCATGCCAGAGTCCATCTCATTAATGGAAATCATTTCCGGATGTGTAAAACGTGGCGGGAAAAATGCACTGGCAATCCGGCCCGATAGCGGGGAACGGTCTTCATCAACAATCGCGATGGGTGCGCCATGCAGGGTTTCGGGCATGGCCGTGGCGGCGGTATAAACAGAAACGGTAAAGGTGTAGACAATCAGGAATAACAGAATCGGATCTCTGATTAAACTCCAGAATTCCTTGATTCCCAGGCGATAAATGTTTTTGAAGTTGGGCATGATCAGGCGTCCTGCTTCTTCAGCAATAAAATGGACAATAATAGAATCACCATAGCGCCTGCCAACAGAGGCCAGTAATAAATCATCAGATCTTGAAAATCGAGTGCCTTGTTAAAGATTCCCCGGCTGATCATGAGAAAGTAGGTGGTTGGAAATATATGGCCAATGAATGCCGCAAAACCTTCCAGGGCGGAAACCGGATTAAGCAGGCCCGAGAACTGGATGGCGGGCAACAGCGTACCGACCATGGTGAAGAACATGGCGGCAATCTGGCTTTTGGTGAAGGTGGATGCGAACAGGCCCACCCCGGTCGCAAACAGGACGTATAGAAAAGCAGCCAGCATGAGCGCCAGGAAATTACCCTTGATGGGAACATCGAAAACAGTGACCGCCAGAAAAGTCATGAGCAGGAAGTTCATCATGCCCAGAATAACGTAAGGCACCTGTTTGCCCAGCAGGAATTCGCTGCGGGTAACCGGTGTTACGTACAGGTTGATAATTGAGCCGAGCTCTTTTTCGCGCACCACCGAGAGGGCGGAAAGCATGGCCGGAATCATAAGCAGCAACAGGGGGATGACAGCGGGTACCATGGCGGGCAGACTTTTTACATCAGGGTTATAACGGAAGCGGGTTTGGATAGTGACCGGTACCGTGCTGGCCGGGTTGATGCCCAGGCGCTCGGTCGCCATGGTGGCCAGCCAGCCCTGATGCATGCCGCTGATATAGCCCTGGACGGTTTCTGCCCGTTGCGGGTTGGCGCCATCTACCCAGGCGCCAATCTGGACGTTTTTCCCTTGCTTGAGGTCACGGGCAAAACCGGGCGGTATTTCTAAAGCCAGCACCACTTCGTTACTGCGCATGCGCCGGTCAAGATCGGCATAATCTTTGATGGGGGGCTTTTCTATGAAGTAGCGGGAGCCGGCCAGGTTTAGCGTATAGTTCTGGCTAAGGGTGGTTTGATCCCGGTCCAGGACGGCAAACGTCAGGTCTTCTACATCCATGCTGATGCCGTAACCCATAATAAACATGAGAAGGGCGGTACCAAGCAGGGCAAGGGTCCGGCGTACGGGATCACGCTGTAATTGCAGGGTTTCCAGCAAGGTATAGCTGAAGGCCCTTGAAAAACTGAAGCCTTTTGCCGTGGCCGCTTCTGGCTGGGGCTCATGGACAGGCGTTGCGGGTTCGGCGGTGGTTTCAAGCAGTTCGTTTTTACCAGTATTTTCTTCGCGAACCGCATCTTCCAGATAGGCAATAAATGCGTCTTCCAGCGTTTGGGTGCCACGTTGTTGCACCAGTTCTGCCGGTGTGCCGCTAACCAGTACCTTACCTGCGTGCATGAAGGATATCCGGTCGCAGCGTTCTGCCTCATTCATGAAGTGGGTAGAAATAAAAACAGTGACGCCATCTTTGCGGGCCAGGTCTATCATGAGTTGCCAGAACAGGTCCCGGGCAATGGGATCCACACCCGAGGTGGGTTCATCAAGAATTAGCAATTCGGGCCCGTGAACCACGGCAACGGCCAGGGACAAACGCTGGCGCACGCCCATGGGCAGGTTGTCGGGCAAGGCGTCAATGGCATCTTCAAGGTCAAAACGCTGGATCATGGCCTTGACGCGGGCCGGTATTTGCGCTTCAGGGACTTTGAACAGGCGGGCATGGAGCACCAGGTTTTGCTTGACCGTGAGCTCAGAGTAAAGGGAAAAGGCTTGCGACATATAGCCAACCCGACGGCGGGTGTCGATATCTTTGGGGTTAACCTCTTGGCCAAACAGCCAGGCCTTTCCTTCAGAGGCCTCAAGCAAACCCGTGAGCATTTTCATGGTGGTGGATTTACCGCAACCGTTGGAGCCCAGGAATCCGAAAATCTCACCTTGCCGGATGCGGAAATTGACATGGTCAACAGCCACAAAATCACCAAAGCGCATGGTTAAATCTTGCGCTTCAATGGCAATATTGGTATTTTCATTATTGAAAGGGGGAATGACAATGGCTTGATGGGCGGCTCGTTTTTCTTCGGGTAGCAGCCTGATAAATGCTTCTTCAAGAGAGCGGGAACCGGTTTTTTCATGTAGCTCATGGGGCGTACCGGTAGCCAATATTTTGCCATCGTCCATGGCAATCAGCCAGTCGAAGCGATCGGCTTCTTCCATATAGGCGGTGGCAACAATCACGCTCATTTGTGGCCGGCTTTGGCGGATACGATTGATCAGGTCCCAGAATTGATTGCGTGCAAGCGGGTCAACACCGGTGGTGGGCTCATCAAGAATCAATAAGTTGGGGTCGTGAATGAGCGCACAGCACAAACCCAGTTTTTGCTTCATGCCGCCGGACAGTTTGCCGGCAGGCCGGGATAAAAATGGATATAGGCCGGTGCTACGGGTAAGGTCATCAATTCGCCGGCGCCTTTCCTGTTCATCGTGACCGAACAGGCGGGCAAAAAATTGCAGATTTTCTTCTATCGACAGGGTGGGATAGAGGTTTTTGCCCAGCCCCTGGGGCATGTAGGCAATATGAGGGCAGACCTGGGTACGGTGTACCGCATCTGCCATGCTGCCATTTAACACCTGGACACTGCCTGCCTGAATGGCGCGGGCACCGGCAATAAGGGATAAAAGACTGGATTTGCCAACGCCATCGGGGCCAATCAGCCCCACCATGGTGCCCGCTGGGATATCCAGGCTGATATTGTCCAGGGCCAGTTTTTTGCCGTAACTGAGGCTGACCGCTTGCAGGCTGGCGACCGGTGTACTCATGACTTGCTTACTCCGGCAGTTTAACGCTTAGGTGTTCTGGCCACGCCTTGTTTGGGTCAAGCTTGATCCAGGCCATACCCGGCAGGCCTGTTTTGACCTGTTCAAGATGCTGTTGTAGCAGTTCGGGTGAAATACGCGCCTTGACGCGGAACATGAGTTTTTGGCGTTCGCTGGCGGTTTCAACCGTTTTGGGCGTAAACTGGGCAGCGCTGGCTACATAAGAAATTTTGGCGGGTATGACGTATTCAGGCGCGGCATCCAGGACAATATGCACATCGCTATCCATGGCAATGCGGCCAACCACGGTCTCGGGCAGGAAGAAAGTCATGTAGACATCGTTAAGGTCGATCACATTCAGGATTTTTCCACCGCCACCAACCACTTCACCCGGCTGGGCAATGCGAAATTGAATGCGCCCGTCACGCGGAGACTTCAGGATGCTGTCATCAATATCGGCCTGAATGCGCTTGATGGCTGCTTCTGCCGCAATAACCGCAGACTCGGCCCCACTAACTTGTGCCTTGGCGGCCTTGATGGCAGCAGAGGCGGCATTGACTTGTGCTTTGGCCGCATTGAGTGCTGCTTCGGCGCTGAGTGCGGCAGCGCGGTCATCGTCAAGGGTTTGTTTGGGGGTGGCACCACGTGCTGCCAGGGTTTCGGTTCGGCGCAGGCGTTGATTAGCCAGGGTAAATTCGCTTTCGCGTTGTGCCACCGCCGCCTGGCTGGCGGCATGTTCGCTTTCACGGGCAATAACCTGGACTTTAGCAATATTCACATTGTTCAGGGCCTGCTGATGCTCTGCCTGTGCCTGTTCAAGCTGGGCCTTGATGACATCAATTTGCATATGGGCCAGGGGTTGGCCTGCCTTGATAAAGTCTCCTTCGTTGGCAAGGATTTCCTGGATCCGTCCGGCAAGCTTGCTGGAAATGTCAAGTTCGGTGGCCTCTATGCGGCCATTGCTGCCGATAAAGCCATCTAGCTGGCTGTTGGACTCGGCTTGTTTCCAGTAATACACTCCAAGAGCAATGGCCGCCAGGATGATGATGACGAAAATAATCGGTTTTTTGTTTGATGTGCTCATGATGACAGGCGATGAATGTGCATTAGTAGCCGAAAACTTCGATAGCTTTCTGGATGACAACGTAGATCAGGACGATCAGGCCAAGACCCATGACGACAATACCCGGATTATGATCTTTCAGGCCGATACCGATAAAAACAACAATAATGCCAAGGAGGAAAATAAGATGTAAAGGTATATCACTGAAAAACATGGTGAATCCTAATTTGAATGACAATGACAGGGCGATGGCCTGCTGTTAATAGCATGGATGCTATTTTTTGATCTGTTTAGTATATCAAATGCTTATCTGGCAATTATTAAAAAGAAAATTTTAAGGCTAAAAAGAAACAGGAGTTGACACCCTCCCTCCCTCTCGCTAACGCTCGGCCACAAGGGGTCAAGGAAGGGGATTCCTACCGTGTTTAGCCGGACCTGGAAGTCGGAGTAAGATAAAGGGAAGGGTATTGACGGGCACACGCCAGCCGGTTGGCCAGCGTGGCGGAATGATTTTATTGACGGGCCTGGCGGGCTGCCGGCAGGGAAGTGACGGGAAAAGTGCTGCGCCAGGGGTTGATATCCAGCCCGCCCCTGCGGGTATAGCGGGCATACACAAACAGCTTGACGGGCTGGCAGTGTTTCATGATGTCACAAAAGACCTGTTCCACGCATTGCTCATGAAAACCGTCATGGTTGCGATAGGAAATAATATATTCCAACAGGCTGACATGATCGATGGCCGGGCCTTCATAACGGATTTGCAGGCTGCCCCAGTCGGGTTGCCGGGTGACCGGACAGTTGGATTTAAGCAGGTTGGAAACCAGGGTTTCTTGCACAATGGTTTCGGGCCGGCATTGCAACAGGCTGGCATCGGGTTCATACTGGCTGGGCGCGATATCCAGTTCGTCAAGCAGCGTGCCGTCCAGGTCTTCGATAGCTTGCCGGGCAAAGCCGGCCGGTTTTATAAGCTGGATGGAAACGGGCGCCCCGCTGGCGGCGGACAAGTCCTGTTGCAGGCGGGCTAACAGGCTTTCTGTTGAATCCAGCCGGGTCTGGTTGAATGAATTCAGGTAAAGCTTAAAGGATTTTGATTCAATAATATTGGGTGCAGCGGCCTCAAAGGTAAAACGGGCCATGGCCACCTGGGGTTTGCCTTTCGGGTTCAGCCAGGAAAGTTCATAGGCATTCCAGATGTCGGCGCCGTACCATTGGGGGTGCGGCTGCAAGGAAAGTTGCGAACGGCCGCCAGAGCGGGGAATGGGAAACAGGAGTGTAGGATCGTATTGATCGGGATAGTGTGTTTCTTTTCCCAAAGGGGCCTGATGAAGTTCAGGGTTGGTCATGACGGGCGAACAATTAAGGTTGGGGTTGCATAAAAATGGTTTTGTTGCGGGAAATGGACGGGATCGATTCAGCCGGAGATTCTGTTGTCGGTTCAAGATCCGGGAAGGTTTCCGCATCAAAGGCCTTGTCACCGTTTTCATCGGCCAGGCCGCTTGGTTTCAGGCCGGCAAAATCAAACAGATTGCGATCCATTAAATGGGAGGGCGCAACCGCAGACAGGGATTTGAAGATATTCCATACTTTTTTGGGACTTTCCTTTTCCCATGCACGGATCATCCGGTTGATTTCCTGACGTTTCAGGTTTTCCTGGGAACCGCACAGATTGCACGGAATGATCGGGAACTGCTTCAGTTCAGCATAGGCAATCAGGTCTTTTTCGGCAATATAGGCAAGCGGCCTGATCACGGTATGTTTGCCATTGTCTGAGACCAGCTTGGGGGGCATGGTTTTAAGTTTGGCCGCATAAAACAGGTTCAGGAAAAAGGTGGCCAGAATATCGTCCCGATGATGGCCCAGGGCAATTTTGGTTGCGCCCAGTTCTTCGGCAACACGATATAAAATGCCGCGGCGCAGGCGTGAACATAATGAACAGGTTGTTTTGCCTTCTGGAATGACACGCTTGACAATGGAATAGGTGTCCTGGTTTTCAATATGAAAAGGCACGCCAATTTTGCTTAGGTATTCGGGCAGGATGTGCTCAGGAAAGCCCGGCTGTTTCTGGTCCAGGTTGACGGCCACAATATCAAAATGGATAGGTGCGCGTTTTTGCAGCGTCATGAGGATATCCAGCATGCCATAGGAGTCTTTGCCACCCGACAGGCAAACCATGACTTTGTCGCCATCTTCAATCATGTTGTAATCAACAATGGCAGTGCCGGCCTCTCGCATGACTCGCTTGGTTAGCTTGTTGTTTTCAAGACGGATTTTTTCGGCTGCGGCGCCACGATGCTCGGTACTCATGTTTATCTTCCGGTAACAACTTCAATGCCAACCGCATCACAATCGGCAAAAGCCATGGGTTTACTGATCTTGAGCCTGACCTTTTGAACCTCGGGAAAATCTTTCAGCAAACGGTTGGCAATCATTTCGCCCAGTGACTCAACCAGATGTATGTGTGCACGGGTACATTCTTCAATAATGGCTTCCCGCAGTTTGCGATAATCAAGCACACTGCTGATATCGTTGTCATTCAGCTGTCTGGGGACTTCAATATCTATTTCTGCATCAATATGCAGGGGTTGGGTGGCACGCAGTTCATGTTCAAGAATGCCAATCCGGGCATCAAGGGCAAGGCGGGAGAAGAATATACGGCGAGTTGACATAAAAATAAGGTTAATATGTAGAGACAAAGAATAATGCGTTTTCTTTGTAATTTATCAAGGGCTTAATTGTAGTGGTTATCTTATTTGAAGAGGCTGCAATGCGGCCTTCAGGGTAAAGAAATCATTGATTTTCATGGAATAAAAAGGATTTGGCTACATGCAACCGGTTGTTTATGATGCGATTGTAATTGGTGCAGGCCCAGCGGGTGCTTCCTGCGCTGTCTGGCTTGCCTATTTGGGCTTTTCTCCGTTAATTCTTGATGCCTCTGAACAGGTAGGTGGCCTGACGGCGCATAATCCCTTTGAAGATGCCTGGAATGTCACTGCCCCCGGCCTGACCGGAGAAGAGGTGGCGGTTCAGATCAAGCGTAGTCTTGATGGTGCAAGGGTGCCTGTACTATTGAAAATGCGGGTGGACAGGGTGGATACTATTGAAGATCCTGAGCAGATCAATAGCTTGTTCAAAAAGGCGGGCAGCCCTACGAACCCGGCATGCCAGAAACTGTTTCGGGTGTTCTTTGACGGGCACTCCCTGGTGTCGCGTTTTGTGGTGGTGGCCAGTGGCGTTACCTCCCGCTTTCCGCAAGAACTGGCCAGTCAAAAATATGACCATGTCCTGGTGGGGCCTGGCAGGCATATTTCAAACTATGAATTTGCCAACAAGAAGGTGGTGGTTTTGGGAGGCGGTGATAACGCTTTTGAGAATGCCATTTTTGCGCAAAAAAGAGGGGCCTTGTCGGTGGACGTTTATGCCCGTCATATCAGGGCGCAAAAACAATGGTTTGAATCCCTGTCGCAAAAGCGGATTCATACGGGTGAGTATGTCTTTGATCCGCTGGCCAGAACCGTTAACGGACATAAGTATGATGTCGTCATGGTTTTTTATGGGTGGCAGGCCCAGCTTAATGGCCTGGAAAGCCTGGGGCTTTCCCGCAGCGAAAAAGGCTATGTCAATACCCATGTCCATACCGCAGAAACAAATGTGCCCGGCGTGTATGCCATTGGCGAGGTCGCCAACCGGCATCATCCCTGCATTATTACTTCCATGGCCGATGGGGTGGTGGCGGCCAAGGCCATCCAGCGTAAGCTTGAGCAGGAGGCGCTTGAGCTGGTGAGTTAGGGGTGTGTGCGGGTGCGAACCTGGTCGATAGCCTGGCAAAGCTCCGGCAGGGCACGAATCAGCCGGTCTGTGGGGCGAAATAAAATATCAGGGTGTTGGGTAATGATTGCCTGACGGGCAAATGAAAACCCTTTGCCATTGAAGAAATCCAGTATTTCGTTGGCTGTTTCTTCATCTGAAGCGCCAGCCAGTATCAGTGTGGGTTGGCGCTGCATAATGCTTTCCAGGCTGACAATGGGCGAAGGGTTGCCCTGGTCGCTGAAAATATTGTAGGCACCGCAAACCTGCAACACTTCGTTCTGGATAGGGCTGCCCCCCAGCGTGTAAAGCGGGGTACTGCCCAAAAAAATAAAAACCGGTACGGGTGTACGGGTGCTGTATTCAGCACGGGTTTGTTGGATGATTTGTTCCAGCTCATGGGCCAGGGGGCGGGTTTGTTCCAGCGTTCCGGTCAGCTTGGCAATTTGCAACAGGTCTGCCGTAATATCTGCCAGTTTTTGGGGGGCAAGAGACAGTACCGGAACCATGCGTTCAGCCTGTTTGAGTCCCGTCACGGGCAGGCCGCCCGAAGACCAGGTCACCATCAGGTCGGGTTGCAGGCTGAGCAATAATTCGGCATTCGGCCGCAAGCCGTCGCCCACGTTAGCCATGTTGTTGACGTCAGGGGGATAGTTGCTGCTTTTGGCAACCCCAATCAGCTGTTTGCCTGCCCCGGCCGCAAATATCAGTTCCGTGGCATGGGGCGACAGGCTGATAATGCGTTTTGCCGTTTCCGGCATGGGGGCGCTTAAGGTGCCTGCCTGGGTGGGCAGGCTGGCATTAAATGAACCGACAAGAAGGCAGAGCCCGACAAACAGCTTATGATGAAGCTTCATGTTTTTGATCCCGAAATCCTGGTTGCAGGCAGCTTACTGGTTTGGTAAAAGCCGGCCTTTCCTGTTTGTAAAACGGGCAGGAAAGGCCTTAACAGCTATTGCTGGCTACATGCGCCAGGCCAGGTTTAGAAATACATTGGAACCTTGGCTATTGTAGCCGTAGGCAGTATTGTATTTTTTGTCTGTCACATTATTCCAGTAGATCTGGCCCTGCAGGTTTTTATTGAACTGGTAGCTTGCATGCAGGTTAAGCAGGCCATAACCGCCCAGTTTTCTGGCGGCGGTGTTGTCCTTGTCATCATAGCGCTTGCCAACAAATTGATAGCTGGCGCCCAGCTCGGCATTGTCCAGTTTGTGGCTGACCGAGAGACGATAAACCTGTTTGGCCCGGCGGACCAGGGTTTTGCCGTTGGTGTCGTCCTTGGGGTTCAGAAAGTCTGCACCGGCACTGAGCAGGGTGTTGCCAAACTGGTGTGAGGCCTCCAGCGACAGGCCGCGAATGGTGGCTTTGTCGGTATTTTCAGCAGTGCAGTTGAACAGGGCATCGCACACATAAGGGTTGATCAGGTCCTTGAATTTGTTCTGGAACATCACCAGGCTTAATTGGGTGTCTTCTGTCTGATAGCGCAGGCTGGCTTCGATGTTTTTGGATTTTTCCGGTTTCAGGTTGGGGTTGCCCTGGTAGCCAAAGCTTAATGGGTAATATAGATCAGTAAAGGTCGGTGCCCGAAAACCGGTGCTGGCGGCCACGCCTACTTTTAGCGAATTGCTTAAATCGTAGTCATAAGCCAGGCTGCCGGTGGTTTTACTGCCAATGCCGGAAATATTGTCATGGCGGACACTGGCCTGCATGTGGTGACGGTTAAAATCACCCCGGTAGATCAGGGCCGCCGCATTAGTGTCACGGTGCTGGCGGGTCAACAGGGAAGAGCCGGTTGCGCGTTCGTCAAGGTGTTCCAGCACCAGGGACAGCACGTTATTTTGGTTAAGCGTAAAGTTGTTTTGCCAGTTGTACTGACGCTGGATGGTACCCATTTCCGTGCGGCCAGAATCGCCATCAGAGGTTTGTAAGTCATGGTCGCTTTTACTGTAGCCAAAACCCAGGATGCTTTCCCAATTGTCTGTAATCTGGTTGGTACTGCTAAAGGTATAGGCCTGCTGGCGTGTAATGCCATAGGTATTTTGGTAATACTCACCGGAATCAAAGTCACCATGGTTGTAACCATGCAGGAATGTCAGGTCAAGCCGTTGTCCGGGGCTCCACTCATAACCCAGGGTACCGGTCAGGTTGGTTTGGGTGTAGCCATCATCGTCTGGGTTGTAAGTGTAGGGGCCTGAATCAGGGTTGGTGGCATTAAAGCCATCGCTGGAGGCATAGCTGGCGGCCAGACTATAGTTCCAGTTGTTTTGTGCCCCAGAAAAGCCAAAGCCGGTCTTGAAAGTGCTGTCCGAGCCAACACCAAAATTGCCAAAGGCACTGAACGGGCGGTCTTGCCCGCCAGGTTTGGTAATAATGTTAATCACGCCACCCATGGCGCTGGAACCATACAGGCTGCTGGCCGGGCCGCGGATAATTTCAATGCGTTCAATGGTGGATGGGTCTATGGCTGCCCAGTTGGTGCTGCCACTGTTAGTGTCATTAATACGCATGCCATTAACCATGACCAGGGATTGCGCCGGGCTGGCCCCTCGCACAAATATGCCTGAGACCGTTTGCGGGCCACCCGAGTTATAGATCTGCAGGCCCGGTTGCCTGGCCAAGATAGCGGTCAGGGATTCTGCTCCTGAATTTTTCAGGCTGACACCGGAAATAACGGTCACGTCACCCATTACCTTATCCAGCGGCTGGGCCATGCGGGCAGGCGTGGCAACAATGGTATCCAGGGTGGTGACATTGGGGGCAGGTTTGGTGGGGGTTTGAGCAAAAAGCAGGGCAGGAGCGAAACAGGCAGCCAGTGCCAGCGCACGAGTGTGGAGCGTAAAATTCATGTAAATGGCCTTCACAATATGTGCGACCCCGCACATAGGAATTAGGGAATGTTTATTGTTTGGCTGGTATCGGGCTTGTTGCCGGCAGTTGAAGGCCAGGCAGCTTACCGTTGCGGGGGCAGCACAGACTGAACAGGACAAGCGTGGCGAAATGGCCGGCTATTTTTCCTGTTTTCTGTTTCCCATTTAACTTTCACCGCTCGAATGAGTTGAAAGCACCTTGACAATAAGGGCAATACTGTAACATAGCCATAATATTTAGTACACTAGAGCCACGACAATTCTATTTTCAGGTTCAACGTGTCTTATCCTAAACTTCCATATCCGCTTTCCGCCTATACAAAGGGTGCCGAATTTGTACGCCAGCTGGGTTCCGGCCGTATTCTTGTCCTTGATGGCGCAATGGGGACCATGATCCAGCAATTTAAACTGACCGAATCCGATTTTCGCGGTGAGCGCTTTGCAGAGCATGGCAAGGATGTCAAAGGTAATAACGAGTTGTTGTCGTTGGTGCGTCCCGATCTTATTCTGGATATCCATCGCCAATATCTGGCTGCCGGTGCCGATGTGATTGAGACCAATACTTTTGGCGCCACTGCGGTGGCCCAGGGCGATTACAATCTGGCAGAACTGGCCTACGAACTGAACCTGGAGTCAGCCAAACTGGCGCGCCAGGCCTGTGATGAATTCAGCACAGCCGAACATCCCCGTTTTGTGGCCGGTGCCCTGGGCCCACAGCCCAAAACGGCGTCCATTTCTCCTGATGTCAATGATCCGGGGGCACGCAATATTACATTCGAAGAGTTGGCCGAGGCCTACACCGAACAATTGAACGGGCTGCTTGACGGTGATATTGATATCGTCCTGATTGAAACCATTTTTGATACCCTGAATGCCAAAGCGGCCATTTTTGCGGTAGAAAATGTCTTTGAAGCACGTGGCATACGCCTGCCCGTCATGATTTCCGGTACGGTCACCGACGCTTCCGGGCGTATTCTTTCGGGGCAAACGGTTGAAGCTTTCTGGAACTCTATCCGCCATGCCCGTCCCGTCACCATCGGTTTGAACTGTGCTTTGGGCGCGGCGCTTATGCGTCCCTATGTCGCCGAGCTGTCAAAACTTAGCGACACCTATACCTGTGTGTATCCGAATGCCGGCCTGCCCAATCCCATGAGTGACACGGGCTTTGATGAAACCCCGGAAGATACCTCTTCGTTGCTGGCAGAGTTTGCCCAGGCCGGTTTTGTGAATATGGTGGGGGGCTGTTGCGGCACTACACCCGAGCATATCCAGGCTATTGTGCAAAGCGTTAAAACCTTGCCCGCCCGTGAAGTGCCACAGGTGCCGGTAAAAACCCGTCTGTCTGGCCTTGAAGCCCTGAATATTGATGAAGAGTCCCTATTTGTCAACGTGGGAGAGCGTACCAACGTAACGGGCAGTAAGGCATTTTTGCGTCTGATTCGTGAAGAAAAATTTGATGAAGCGCTGTCAGTCGCCCGCCAGCAGGTGGAAAACGGTGCGCAAATTATTGACATCAATATGGATGAAGCCATGTTGGATTCCAAAGCCAATATGCGCCGGTTTCTGAATTTGATTGCTTCTGAACCCGATATTGCCCGGGTGCCCATCATGATTGACAGTTCCAAATGGGAGGTTATTGAAGAGGGGCTGAAGTGCGTGCAGGGCAAGCCAATTGTTAACTCCATTTCCATGAAAGAAGGCGAAGAGGCCTTTCTTAAGCATGCCCGCCTGTGCCGTAAATACGGCGCGGCCGTTGTGGTGATGGCCTTTGATACACAAGGCCAGGCCGATACCCTGCAACGGCGCAAGGATATTTGTGGCAAAGCCTACCGCTTGCTGACAGAAGAACTGGATTTTCCACCCGAAGACATTATTTTCGACCCTAACGTGTTTGCCATTGCCACCGGTCTGGATGAACACAACAACTATGGTGTTGACTTTATCGAAGCCGTCAAGTGGATCCATCAAAATCTGCCTTATGCCCGTATCTCGGGTGGTATTTCCAACGTGAGCTTCTCATTCCGTGGTAATGAAGCCATGCGCGAGGCGATTCATACCGTTTTCCTTTACTACGCCATTCGTGAAGGCCTGACAATGGGTATTGTCAATGCCGGTATGTTGGGTGTTTATGCTGATCTTGATCCTAAAGTCAAGGTTCTGGTTGAAGACGTCCTCCTGAACCGGGATCCGCCGCTGGGTAAAACCGATCCTGCCGATGAGCATACCCCAACCGAAAGGCTGGTCGAGTTTGCCGAAACCGTCAAGGGGGGCAGTGGTAGCAAAAAAGTAGAAGACTTGACCTGGCGTGAGCAAGCGGTTGAAAAACGCCTGGCGCATTCTTTGGTGCATGGTATTACCACGTTTATTGTTGAAGACACCGAAGAAATCCGCCAGCAAATTGCCGATCGTGGTGGTCGCCCCATCGAGGTGATTGAAGGCCCCCTGATGGATGGCATGAATATAGTGGGCGACCTGTTTGGCGAAGGAAAAATGTTCCTGCCCCAGGTGGTCAAGTCAGCCCGCGTCATGAAGCAGGCCGTGGCTCACCTGGTGCCTTTCATTGAAGAAGAAAAACGGCAGATTGAAGCCCAGGGGGGGGATGTACGCGCCAAGGGTAAAATGGTGATTGCCACCGTGAAAGGCGATGTGCACGATATTGGCAAAAATATTGTGGCCGTGGTTATGCAGTGCAATAACTTTGAAGTCGTGAATATGGGCGTGATGGTGCCTTGTGCCGAGATTTTAGCCAAGGCCAAAGAAGAAAAGGCCGATATTGTAGGCCTCTCAGGGTTAATTACACCCAGCCTTGAAGAAATGGCTTATGTCGCTTCTGAAATGCAGCGCGACCCTTATTTCCGGGAACATAATATTCCGCTGATGATTGGCGGTGCCACCACCAGCCGGGTTCATACCGCTGTTAAAATCGCGCCTCATTATGACGGTCCGGTTGTGTATACGGCCGATGCCAGCCGGGCTGTTGGCGTGGCTACGCAGCTGGTTTCCGATCAGGCCGACGTTTTTATTCGCGAAACGGCTGAAGAATACGAAAAAGTGCGTGAGCGTCACGCCAATCGCAAGGCTACCCCGATTATTCCACTGGAAGAAGCCCGCAAGGCCAAGCCACAGATTGACTGGCAAAACTACACCCCGCCCAAGCCCAAATTCATTGGCCGTCGTACGTTCAAACAGTATGATTTAAGTGAAATAGAAAAATATATGGACTGGACGCCGTTTTTCCAGACCTGGGGCTTATTCGGGCAGTTTCCCGCCATTCTGGACGACAAGGTCGTGGGCGAACAGGCAAAAAAACTGTATGAAGATGGCAAGGCCATGCTGAAAAAAGTCATCGAAGGTCGCTGGCTGACCGCCAGTGGTGTGGTGGCTTTTTATCCGGCTAATACGGTCAACCATGAAGATATTGAAGTTTATAAAGACGAATCCCGCAGCGAAGTCCTGTTTACCTGGCGTAACCTGCGCCAGCAAACCGCCAAACGCGAAGGGGTGGATAATAAATGTCTGGCCGACTACATTGCCCCTAAAGAAAGTGGCGTCAAAGACTACATCGGCTTTTTCGCCGTTACCGGCGGTCTGGGTATCGAAGCCCATGAAAAGCGCTTCGAGCAGGAAATGGATGATTATTCCAGCATTATGCTCAAGGCACTGGGAGATCGCCTGGCAGAGGGCCTGGCCGAATGCCTGCATGCACGGGTACGCAAGGATTTGTGGGGGTATGTGCCCGATGAGTTACTGGGTAACGAAGAAGTTATTGCAGAAAAATACCAGGGTATTCGCCCCGCACCAGGCTACCCGGCTTGTCCTGAACATACGGTTAAACGGGACATGTTCGACGTTTTGCTACCCGAGGAAATTGGCATGCAGCTAACCGAAAGCCTGGCCATGTACCCTGCATCCAGTGTTTCGGGCTTCTATTTAAGCCACCCGCAGTCTTCTTACTTTAACGTTGGCAATATTGGCGATGACCAATTACAGGATTATATTGCGCGCAGCGGGCTTGAAGAAGCGGAAGTGCGCAAGGCGTTAATGAGCAGTCTTGGGTAAATCCGGTTATGGGCAATAAGTCAGGGGTTGCTGCGAATAAACACGTATTGGGCGAATTTGTGCGTAATGCCCGGTCCAGGGTAACACCGCAAATGGCCGGGCTTAGTCACGGGCAGCGTCGCCGGACGCCGGGCCTGCGTCGTGAAGAGGTGGCGCAATTATGTGATATTAGCGTCACCTGGTATACCTGGATCGAACAGGGGCGCGATGTGTCTGTTTCCAGCACCGTGTGGTCACGGCTGGCCGATGTCCTGCACATGAGCAAGGCAGAGCGGGCTTACCTGTTTGAGCTGGCTGAAGTAGCCGATCCCGATCATGGGAAAGCGCAGCATGGCAGTCTTCCTTTATCGTTGCAGGCCTGCGTTAATAATTGTGCCGGGCCGGCTTATATCCTGGACCGTTGCTGGAATATGCTGTTTTTCAATCAGTCCCTGGATATGGTTTTCAATCATTGGCCCAGTCGCCAACAGGCGCCCAATTTACTCAGGTTCATTTTTCAAAACCCCGAGGCGCCAAAGGTTGTGGTTAATTGGGAACAGCGGGCGCGCCGTTCAGTGGCCGAGTTCAGGGCCGATATTGGCGCCCATCTTGATGAGCAGGATATTAGCCAGATTATTGAAGAGCTGCTGGCTTCCAGCGAGCTGTTTCAGCATTGGTGGTCAAGACAGGCGGTGGTGGAACGGGAAGGGGGCATACGCGAATTCATGCACCCGCAAAAGGGGTACTTAGAGTTTGACCAGATCACTTTTCGGCTGGCGACTCACCTTGACTATAAGCTGGTGATGTTATTGATAAAACCCGATTAATATCGCATTATTAAATATTCTACCAATCATTGCGGATTGTTATTAAAATACAAGGAATGTTAATTGCTTTAGTTTAAAAGCCATATGAAAACAATGGGATAGTTGTATTTTGGATTTTTTGGCCACATTAAAGGAGAGCTTGGCGGTACTTGTGTCTGAAGTAGTATGTTAGTATTCCCAGCGGAAAGCGTATTAATTTAAAATATGGTTTTTTAACCATCTATTATTTTAGTCATACTTGCCGTCATTCATCATCAAGAACACAGATTCGAATAGGAGAAGTACATGAATTATCGTTTAACACGTCTTGCCGGTGTTTTGGTTGCCGGGTCTATTCTGGCTGGTTGCGCAACACAAGGTGGCAATACTGCCGCAGGTGGCGGTATTGGCGCGGTAGTGGGTGCCGGCTTGGGAGCGCTAATTGGTGACAGCTCCAAAGCAGCCGGCATTGGTGCGGGTATTGGTGCGATAACCGGCGGGATTGTTGGTTATAACTGGGATCGTATTGTTGGCAAGGTTGACCAGGCCGGCGGCAAGCAACTGGGTATTTCAACCACCCAAATGCCCGATGGCAGCCTGAAAGTCAATATCCCTGACGGCGCCACTTTCGATATCAGCCAGGCCACGCTTAAACCTGCCATTTACCCTGTCCTCAATGCCTTGGCCACTTCCATGGTTGAAGAACCTTCGTTGCGTCTGAAATCAGTGGGTCATACTGATAGCACCGGCTCAGCTGCTTTTAACCAGACTCTTTCTGTTAACCGTGCCTCAAGCGTGGTTAATTACCTGGCTTCCCAAGGCGTTGCTACCAGCCGCATGAGCATTGAAGGCCGCGGTCCCAATGATCCTGTTGCCAGCAATAGTACGGCAAGCGGACGTGCCATGAACCGTCGCGTGGAACTTTATCTGTATGCGGTTCGTTAACATTCGTTTATAAGCCTGGCGTTGCCATGCAAGCTTTATAAAAGACCCTTGAAACACAAAAATTCAAGGGTCTTTTTGCATGCTTCATCCTTCGTCCTTATAGCCCGCATGTGCCCAATATTATCCGGCTGTTTTTGAACTATCTGAAAACCGCTTTTAAAAACGAGAATTTTAATTAGCAAAAAACCGCGTAAACCCGGCTCAACCCGGACGGGGCGCAGTCACATTGCACTTAAATAATCAAGTCGGTTATGATGGCACTGGCCGAGAAGGCTGTTCAATTAAAATTTTTTATGAGTTGAGTTGGTTTAACCCTATGAATGAGCATGCAACAGCAATAACAGAGCCAAGTGCTACGAAACAAACAAAAGCGGGTATCTATTATCTTGTTGCGGCGGTGGTTGGCTTGTTAACGGGTTTGCTGGGGTCATTTTTTCATCAAGTCATTAACCAGTCATTGGCATGGTCGCATCATCTTCCCGCATTGTTGGGTCTGGAAGGGCTGTGGCTTTATCTGTTCATGTCTTTGTTTTCTGCTGTTATGTTTTGCCTGGCGGTTGCGCTGGTACGTAATATCGTACCGGAAGCCAGTGGCTCGGGCGTACAGGAAATTGAAGGCGCCATGGCGGGTTTGCGTAATATACGCTGGCAACGGGTGTTACCGGTAAAGTTTATTGGCGGCACCCTGGCCTTGGGGGCCGGTTTAATCGGTGGTCGTGAAGGGCCAACCATTCATATGGGGGCCTCCATTGCCAAAGCGCTGGGTTCCCGCTTTGCTTTTTCCCAACAGGAAATGCGCGCGCTCTGGGGGGCTGGCGGGGCGGCTGGCTTAACTGCCGCCTTTAATGCACCCATGGCCTCAGTCCTGTTTATTCTGGAAGAAGCGCGTAAAGTTTTCCCCCATAGCGGGCGTACTTATAGCGCTGCTATTATTGCGTGTGGTTTTAGTGCGATCGCTACGGTTGCCATTTCAGGCGCAACACCGTTTATGGCCTTGGATTCAACGGCCATGCCATTATCCTTTTTGCCTGTGTTTATCGTGTTGGGGGTGGTGCTGGGTGTGATGGGGGTGCTGTTTAACCGGATGGTTTTGGCGGGGCTTGATCTTTCTTTACATATTGGTTTGCGTTTTTCCCCTTATTTAATACCGGCTTTGCTGGGTATTGTCATTGGTCCCATGCTGGTGGTTTTCCCCGAAGCCACCGGGGGCGGTGAATCGCTGGCAATGTCTATTGTTAATAATCCGATGCCCATTGGCTTATTGGGATTGGTCATTCTGGTACGGTTTTTTGGTACGGCAGCCAGTTATTCTTCCGGGGCACCAGCCGGTATTTTTGCGCCAATTTTGGCCTTAGCCACGGCAAGTAGTGTGTTTTTAGCTGAATTGTTGAATATGATCCTGCCCTTGCCACCCGGAGGGATGGTGGCATTTGCCGCAGCCGGTATGGCCGGCTTATTTGCCAGTACCGTGCGTGCGCCGCTGGTGGGCATGGTATTGGTGGCCGAACTCACCGGGTCTTATGTGCTGGTCATTCCGGTTTTGCTAACCGCCATCGTCGCCAATATCGTGGCCGATGCCTTGGGTGGGCGTCCTATTTATGAAGTACTGCTAGAACGTACCTTACGACTGGAAAAGAAAGCATGATTGGCCTGGTTGCAGCGCTGTTGCCTTAGGTTTGAATGAAAAAATCAAATTTATTCTGGCTGACGGCTTCACCCATGGGGTTGTAAGTCATTTCGCTAAACAGGGCCTGGCCACTTTTATGTACGGCAATAATGGTTGAACAGCGGGTGCCATAGTCGGGGCTGACAATAAACGGGCTGCTGAGCAGTCGTTCGCGCTCCAGCGATAACCCGGTATTGGGTAAATCGTTGTCGGCAGCGCGGGTATTGTCACGCAAAATATCAAAAATTTCGGGTAATTGGTCGGGTAGAAAATCAAGCTCAATGCTGTCCAGCGCCTTGCGCAGCCGTTCGGCCTTGGGCCATGGTGTGTCCATTAAATGGTTGGACAGGACATGACTGCCCGGCTGCAGTTCGGCCGGTTCGATCTGGTGGCTGCGATTGCTGATATACATGCTTTTCTGTGGGTTGCCCACGACCAGGTTGAAAGCATTGTATTGTGCTGCCCGGCTCAAAATGTTGCTTGCATATTCCACGGATGGCGTATTGGTTTGCAGAAATTCACTTACCAGATGACCACGGCTTGGTGCCCCGGGGACGATAGTGTTGACATCGCGGTAATTGGTCAGCAGGGCAAAACGGCCGTTGGTATTGATGCCCAGCCAGGTTCCGCCCGCTTCGCTGTCGATTCCGGCAATAATGGCCGGATTGCTGTGCCATCGAGCGGCTGCCAATGCCTTGCGCTGGTGAAATTCGTCCCGGTTGGCTGCAATGAACAAGGGCCATTCGGGATGCTTTCTGATAGATAAATAGGCAATGCACATAAAATATTTCCAGTGGTTATCAGACTTTATCTTCCCAGTCTATCCATTCAACAATGTAGGCGTTTAAATAGCCATTGACGGCCTGGCCGATCGTCGGGAAAAAACGCTCATTGCCAAAACGTGCCGACAGGCCGAATTTGCGCAACTTGTCCCTGACCGGGTCTTTCATTTCAGCAAAGCACAGTTCAATGCCGGCCGCCTTGAGCTGCTCGTCCAGTTCAATCAGCATGTCGGCAGAGGTGACATCAACACTGGTAACCGGTTCTGAGGTAATAACAACGCGTTGAACCGGGTGCTGGGACTTGGCAATGGTATCCAGGACGCAGTGATGGAAAAGTTCGGCATTGGCAAAAAACAGTGGTGCATCCCAGCGGAACAGGACCAGGCCCGGGATGAGGCGGGCCGTCGGGTGGCGGCTGATGTCGTGATAACCCTTGAGATGGTCAACCCGGCCAAGAATGGCGTAATGCGGCCGCCAGCCGTTCCATAAGTATTCTAGGATGGCGATGGCGACAGCTATGCCGATACCCGGTAAAACGCCGAATACCGCAACACCGGCAAAGCAAACCATAGAGAGCCAGAACTCCCATGGTTGAATGCGGTAAATGCGCTTGAGATCTTTAAACTCGAAAATACTGATTATTGACGTGATCACAACAGCGGCCAGGGTTGGAGCAGGCAGAAAATACAGCAGATCAGGTGCCCAGAGCAGAAGTGAGCCTACGATGATGGCACCGGTTATGCAGGCCAATTGGGTTTTTGAGCCTGCGGCTTCAGAGACAGGCGTGCGCGAGGCGCTGCTGCTGATGGGGAAGCCTTGAAAAAAACCGGTGAACAAATTGGCAATTCCAAGCCCGAAGAACTCCTTGTTGGGGTTGATGTAACGATTGTATTTGGCGGCATAGGTGCGGGACAAAATACTGGTCTGGGAGCTGGATAACAGGGCAATTGCCCCAGCCCCCAAAAGCAGGGGTATCAGGTCATCATAGCTGATCACGGGAATCGTGAATGAGGGCAATCCTCCAGGCAAATTGCCCAGGATTGTCACGCCATGCCGGTCAAGCTCGAAGTACGCCACCACGATGGTTGCCAGGGTCAGGACCACCAAGGGGCCTGGAAAACGCCTGAAGCGTTTGATAATCAGCAGTAAAATCAGTGAAGCAAGACCGATGAGCAGTGAGAGCTTGTTGGTCTCGGTTTTGAGCAGCGACAGCCAAATCGCTTGCAGTTTGGCAAAAATATCGCTTGCGTCTGTTGAAATGCCTATTAAAGCGGGTGTCTGGCCAACCAGGACAGTCAGTGCGATCCCGTTCATGTAGCCATAACGAATTGGCTTGGAAATCAGTTCGGTAATAAACCCGAGTTTCAGAAGGCTGACCAGGATGATGATCAGTCCTGAAAAAATGGCCAAGGTACTGGCCAGTGTAATCAGCCGTTCGGGATTTCCTGCAGCCATAGGTACAATAATGGCAAAAATGATGCCTGCCAGGGCGGAGTCCGGGCCGATGACCATTAAGCGGCTGGGCCCGAAAATGGCGTAAACCAGCAGGGGAATAATCGTGGCATATAGGCCATAAATGCCGGGCAATCCGGCAGCCACTGAATAGCCAATGCCAATGGGGATCAGAACCGTGGTCAGTACGAGACCGGCCGCCAGGTCATGCCTGAGCCATTGCCTGCGATAGTTAAGCAGTGTGTACAGTCCGGGCATCCACGATAGCAGGCCAGTAGCGTCATCCTTGCGGGAAGGCAGGACGCCTGGGGATGGGGGTGACGGAATGGGGGCTTGATTGTGTTTTGCCATGTTCAATGTGAAAAATCAGTAGGTATATGCCTTAATCATTGGTATTGTAATGAAAATGTTTCATAATTAACTAAATTGTGTTTTGAAGTGTGATGTTGATGCCCGGCATGGTTAGTGTGCCAGGAAGCGTAAAGGAAATCTTGTATGAGTCAAAATGATCGTTTTCAGGCATTGGTCAATACGGCCATCGGCCTTGAAGAAAAGCATGTCTGTGTGGTTGTTCATCCCTGTGATGAAGTTTCATTGTCCAGTGCCGTACAGGCAGGCAAGTTAAATCTGTTTACGCCCGTTCTGGTGGGTCCCGAAGAGCGGATCCGTCAGGTTGCCCGGGAACATGATTTGGATATTGGCGGTTTGCAAATTATTAATACCGAACACAGCCATGCCTCGGCCGATGCCGCGGTTGCCGAGGTGCAGGCAGGCAGGGCAACACTGATGATGAAAGGCAGCCTGCATAGTGATGAGCTACTGCATTCGGTGCTGTGTTATAACGGTGGCTTGCGTACCGAACGCCGTATCAGCCATGTGTTTGTCATGGATGTCCCCCGTTACGACAAACTGCTTTTCATTACTGATGGCGCAATTAATATTTTTCCCACCCTGTGTGAAAAGGCCGATATTATCCGTAACGCCATTGACCTGCATCTGGCATTGGGCCTGGATACCCCGCGGGTGGCCATTTTATCGGCCGTCGAGCAAATCAATGAAAAAATGCAAAGTACAATTGATGCGGCCGCGCTATGTAAAATGGCTGATCGGGGGCAAATCAAGGGCGGTATCCTGGATGGGCCGTTGGCCATGGATAACGCCATCAGCCCCGAAGCAGCGGCCATCAAGGGTATCCAGTCTCCGGTGGCTGGGCATGCCCAGATTCTGCTGGTTCCCGACTTGGAAGCCGGCAATATGCTGGTAAAAAATTTAACGTTTTTGTCGGGCGCCGATGCCGCTGGTATTGTGTTGGGGGCACGGGTGCCCATTATTCTTACCAGCCGGGCTGACAGCGAACGAACCCGTTTGGCTTCTTGTGCGGTTGCGGCGGTGTATGCTGACAGCCTGGTTAAAAACAGGGCCATTGGCAAATAAAAAGGCGGGTTGAATATATGCAAGATACAATTTTAGTCATGAATGCGGGAAGTTCAAGTTTGAAGTTCCATGTTTATGAAACCGATGGCATGAATACGCTTGAGTTTTCTTTTGGCGGGCAGGTGTCGGGCATTGGGGGCAGGCAGCCGTCTTTCAAGGTTAAGGATAGGCATCAAAAAGTGCTGGTGGAACAGGCCTTGCTGCCGGAACAGGCACAAAACCTGCAGCTTTCCCAGCGGGTGGTTGGCGATTGGCTGGGTACGGTCATAACCAAAGAACCCTTGGCCGTGGGGCACCGTATCGTGCATGGCGGGCCTGATTACGATCACAGTGTCATGGTTGATGATGAGGTGCTGAAAAAGCTGGATGCCCTGGTCTCGCTGGCTCCCTTGCACCAGCGCAACAACCTTGAGCCGGTTCATGTCATTTTTGAAAACTGGCCACACATCAGGCAGGTGGCATGCTTTGATACCGCTTTTCACCGCTCCAAGCCCGAGGTGGCAGACCGTTTTGCCTTGCCGCAGTTTTATTATAAAGAAGGCATTCGCCGCTACGGCTTTCATGGTTTGTCTTACGATTACATTGCCGGGAAAATGCGGCAGGACTACCCGGATGTGGTGGCGGGCAGGGTGGTGGTGGCCCATCTGGGCTCGGGTGCATCGGCCTGCGCCATGGTAGATGGCCGCAGTCAGGAGTCAACCATGGGCTTTACCGCATTGGATGGTTTGCCCATGAGTACCCGCTGCGGGCAGATGGATGCAGGGGTGGTATTGTGGATGCTGGAGCAGGGTATGACCCATGATGAAATCCAGCACCTGCTGTATAAAGAGTCAGGCCTGAAGGGGCTTTCAGGCATCAGCTCAGATATACGGGATTTGCAGGACAACCCTGATCCGCGTGCCAGGCTGGCCCTGTCCTATTTTACTTACCATATTGCCAAAGGCATTACCGGATTGCTGACTGCCATCCAGGGGCTGGACGCGCTGGTGTTTACTGCCGGCATTGGGGAAAACAGCGCGCTGGTTCGTCGTGATGTATGCCAGCATTTGGCCTGGCTGGGGGTCAGCATTGACCCGGTTCTTAATGAAAGCAACCAGGCCTGCATCAGTACCCCTGAAAGCAAAATTGGCGTTTATATTATTCCCACCAATGAAGAGCGGGTGATTGCGCAGCAAACCCTGTCCCTGATTCGCGACCCATACTGTGTAACGTGAGATTGGACAGTTTCCTTATAATACGCTAGACTGCCAAGCATCTTGTCGGGGTGCCTTGTTAATGATGGCAAGGCTGAGAAAACACCCGTGAACCTGATCCAGTTCGTACTGGCGGAGGAAATAAGATGCCGGCTACAAGGCCGGTTCGGGCCGGTGTGGTCTTTACCTTCTTCTTTTGTCCAATTACGCAGATCAGAATAATTATTAATTGCCGTACAAAAGGAACCGTTTCCATTCATGTCACCCGGAATCAGCCTGCACGATATTGGCCTGGGCTACGCAGGCAAACCCCTGTTCAGCCAATTGAAGGCGCATTTCAAGGGCGCTTGCTGGCATAGCATATTGGGCCGTTCGGGTGTGGGCAAAAGCAGCTTGCTGCAAAGTATTGCCGGCCTGTTAAGCGATACAGCACTTACGGGTCATATTAATGCCAGTGACGGGCAGCCGTTACAGGGTAGGGTGGCCTGGATGGGGCAGCGCGATGGCTTGCTGCCCTGGCTCACGGTACAACAAAATGTATTGCTGGGTGCCCGCTTGCGTAAACAGGTGTCGGCACAACATCAGGAACGAGCCAATGGCATGCTTGAACGGGTTGGCCTGGGTGGCATGGCACACAGTATGCCCGAGCATTTATCGGGTGGCCAGCGCCAGCGCGTGGCACTGGCCCGAACCTTAATGGAAGACAAACCCGTGGTGTTAATGGATGAGCCTTTTTCGGCACTGGATGCCATCACCCGGCTTCAATTACAAGACCTGGCGGCTACCTTGCTGCACGGTAAAACCGTGCTGTTGATTACCCATGAGCCGCTTGAGGCGCTGCGCTTAAGCGAGCAGGTATGGGTCATGACAGAACGGCCGGTAGTGTTGAAAATGATGTTTGCCATTGATACGCCGGCACCGCGCGCCCTGGATGATGCGCAAATTTTATCCTGGCAGGGGCAATTACTGGCCTATTTGCAAAAAGACCAAGAGGCACCGGCACCATGAATATTCGTACAACCTCACCTGGCTTGCGCTTGTTGCTGATTACCGCTGGCTTGCTGGTTTTGTGGCAGGCCATTGTATGGCTGACCAATGCACCGCATTTCATTTTGCCAGGCCCGTTTCGGGTCTTGAATGCCCTGTGGGATCAGCGCTCCCTGATTGGCGAACATGCGTTGGTGACCATGGCGGAAATTATCATGGGCATGGCGCTGGGTTGTCTGCTGGGATTTGCCAGTGCCATGCTGTTGCAATGGTCCCGTTCATTCAGGACATGGTTGTTGCCAGTGCTTATTATCAGCCAGGCTATCCCCGTGTTTGCCCTGGCACCCATTTTAATGATCTGGTTGGGTTATGGCATGGCCTCCAAGGTGGTGATGGCTGCCCTGGTAATTTTTTTTCCGGTTACCTCGGCCTGTTACGACGGCTTGCAGCGCACGTCCCGTGACTGGTTGCAACTGGCGCAAACCATGGGCGCAAGCCACGCGCAGGTGTTGTGGCAAATCCGTTTGCCAGCGGCTTTGCCGTCACTGGCATCGGGCCTGCGGGTGGCTGCAACGGTGGCCCCCATTGGTGCGGTCATCGGCGAATGGGTGGGTTCCAGCAGCGGCTTGGGTTACTTAATGCTGCATGCCAATGCCCGTATGCAGGTCGATACGGTATTTGCCTCGCTGATTGTGCTGGCCTGTTTGTCATTGTTACTGTATTTCAGTGTTGATTACCTGTTACGGAAATTAATTTACTGGGCAGTATAATTTATTTTAGTTTTAAATCAATTGTAGGAAAGAGTAATGAGCAAGATCAGGGAGATCAGAAAAAGTATGAAAAATTCAGTTGCCGGAAAAAAATGGTTGGCCGCGTGTGCCTTAAGTTTGTTGGTTAGTGCGCAGGCATTGGCCGAAGATAAGGTCACGCTTTTGCTGGACTGGTTTGTAAACCCCGATCATGCGCCCATCGTGATTGCCGAAAAGAAAGGTTATTTTGCCGAACAGGGCTTGAAAGTGGATATCCAGGAGCCGGCAGACCCGTCGATGCCGCCCAAGCTGGTGGCGGCTGGCAAGGCGGATATGGCGGTTACCTACCAGCCCCAGTTGCATATGCAAATTGACGAAGGTCTGCCCCTGACACGGGTGGCCACGCTTATTGCCACGCCCCTGAATACCCTGGTTACGCTTAAAAGCAGTAATATCCAGTCGATTGCCGACTTGAAAGGCAAGAAAGTGGGGTTTTCAGTAGGAGGCTTTGAAGATACGCTGTTAAAAGTCATGCTGAAGCAACATGGCATGACGTTTGATGATGTTGAATTGATTAACGTGAACTGGTCGCTTTCTCCCTCTCTTATTACAGGCAAGGTTGATGCCGTGGTGGGTGCGTACCGTAACTTCGAGTTGAACCAGCTTGATATAGAAAACCATCCCGGTCACGCTTTTTATGTCGAAGAAGAGGGCGTTCCTGCTTATGATGAATTGATTATGGTGGTTAACAATAAAGACCGCGACAATGATAAATATCGCCGTTTTAATGTGGCACTGGAACAGGCGGTGCAATTCATTGTGAACCATCCCGATGAGGCCTGGGGTTTATTCAAAGACTATAAACCCAAAGAGCTGGATAATGAACTTAACCGTCGGGCCTGGAAAGATACCTTGCCCCGTTTTGCTTTGCAACCGGGCGCACTGGGCCAACGGCGTTATGAAACCTTTGCCAGTTTCATGCAAGAGCAGGGCCTGATTAAAAACAAGGTGCCGGCACTGGTCGAATACGCGATTGAACCTTGATGGGCAGATTGGTTTGTTTTTATGGCTATTGACCCCGATGATGCTTTAAGTTTGATTTGTTTTTAAAAATCATGCTTTGGTAATCAGGTTTTTTTGTTTGATTAACAGGAGTTTTTGGAAATGTCATTTTTTGAGCAGTTAAAACAATCATGTGCCACAGACTGGCAGGCTTATACCCGGCATGAGTTCGTGCGCGAGTTGGGGGCGGGTACGCTGCCCGCTGAAAGTTTTAAACATTACCTTAAACAGGATTACCTGTTCCTGATTCAGTTTACCCGTGCCTGGGCGCTGGCCGTATATAAAAGTGACAACTTCGCCGATATGCGCTATGGCCAGGCGGGTATCAATGCCTTGCTTGACCTGGAAATAGGGCTGCATATTGATTATTGCCGGCAGTGGGGCATTAGCGAAGAACAGTTGCAGCAGGAAAATGAAGCGTCGGCCTGCGTGGCGTATACACGTTTTGTGCTGGATCGTGGTTTAAGCGGCGACCTGGCCGAATTGCACGCTGCATTGGCCCCTTGCATGATGGGCTATGCCGAAATTGGCAGCTGGCTAATGCAGCAGCCGTTTACCAAACTGGAAGGCAATCCTTACCGTAACTGGATAGAGATGTATGCAGGGCAGGCATTTCAGGATGCCATTAAGGTGGAAAAGGAATTGCTGGATCGTTTATGTGCCGACCTGCCCGATACTTGGCTGAACCGGGTGAAAAAAACCTTTGGCACGGCAACCCGGATGGAAGTGGCGTTTTGGGACATGGGCTTACAGCGTTTGATGTAAGGGTGCTGAACTCGTTTCCACAAAAGCAAAGAGGCATGCCAATGCATGCCTCTTTTATTTGACGGTCACAGGCGGTTTTGGGTAGCGCACCTGTTGGTTAAGGTTGTGTTAATTCAGGTTTTCAGATTTGACGCGACGATTGGACGGCAGGAATGGCATGCCGTTATTAACGCGCTGATAACTGTGCTGAGTGTCTTTTTCAGCATTGTTTTGGTTTTCGGTTGCGGTGTGAGTAGAAAATTCCTCACGAAGTCTGGTTAATAGTTTCATATTTTTCTCTTTATAAAAATAATTGTTGATAATGCTTTGGTGCGAGCAAACGTCTCGGATTTGCCACCTGTCTTTTGCAGCTAAACGGGGTAGCATTAATAGCTTAACCCGTTATTATTGCAATTTTATGATTTATAATTTTTTTGCAAGCCCGAATGGAGGGATTGCTTGCTTGTTATATGCTTATATAACAAATCGCTATAAGTGCTTGGTTTTATTGCCTTAATTTTTTTTGCGATTTTCCCAAGTATATCTTGTTTTTGAATATTAAGCAAGTTGTTTTGAATAATAGCCTAATGGGTTGATTTTTAATGGTTTTTTTGCTTAAGCTATGCACCGGCCTTAATGCTATTGCCCATTCCCGGTTATGAAGGGCAGAATCTGCTGTTGTTAATGTATTTGTTGCTGGCGGTTCAATTAAGCGATATTTTCCAGTACATTGTTGGCAAGTTGTTGGGTAAAACCAAAATTGCGCCCAATGTAAGCCCCTCAAAAACAATCGAAGGTCTGATTGGTGGAGGGCTGTTGGCCATTGCGGCCGGTACCGCGTTGTGGTGGATTACGCCGTTCACCCCCATGCAGGCCGCATTCCTGTCATTCATTATTGTTGCCTGCGGTTTTTTGGGCGGGCTTTCCCTGTCTGCCATTAAAAGAAGCATAGGCACCAAAGACTGGGGTTATATGATCTCAGGGCATGGGGGCGTACTCGACAGACTGGATTCCGTGGTGTTTGCCGCACCGGTTTTCTTTCACCTGACCCGTTTCGCTTTTGTGCCCTGAAAAGAGCCGGCCATATGGGTATGGACGGGTTTAACCCGGAACCGGTCCTGAAATACGTGTCAGGACGTAAAAAAAAACCGGACATATTGTCCGGCTAAAGAGGATGTTGGGGAAGGTTAATTAATTAATTAATAGCGTGCGTCCTTGGGTTTGTTTCCGTTCGCCCAGTCATTGACTTTGCCCGGAAAGTCGGGGCGGGGCATATGGGAAAAGTATTCAGCAATATCAACCGCTTCCTGGTCGCTTAACACATCGCCCTGGCCCCATGCACCATGTTTTTGCACCCCCATGGGCATGTTGTACTTAATAAAGGCGGCGGCCTTGTAGGTGCGTGCCATACCGGCACCGATGTTGAAGGACTCATCGCCCCATAAGGGTGGGAAAACAATATTGCCCCGGCTGTCTTTCAGGCCCTCGCCATTGTCGCCATGACAGCTTGCGCATTGGGCGGCATAAAGCACTTTGCCATTCACCGGGTCGGGTACAAGATCTTCATTGATTTTGCCGGCATTCTGTATTTGCACTTTCTGGTCTTTGGGCACTTTTTGGCCTACCCAGTCAATGTAGGCAATCATGGCCTTCATTTCACGCGAATCCGGATCCAGTGGCTTGCCATTCATGGAGCGCTGGAAACAGCCGTTAATGCGGCCAGTCAGGTCTACTGCTTCTCCGGCCCGTGGCATCACTCTTGGATAGCTGTTGGTGGTGGTGAAATAAGGCGCGCCCATGTTGATCTTGCCTTGTGCCACGTGACAGCTGCTACAGTTCATGGATGCGCCCACATGTTCGGGCAACAGGCGTTTGGTTTCATTCATCAGGCGCTTGCCATAGAAAATTTCTTGCGCATTCGGTTCCTGGGCAATGGTCGTGTCATCAGGAATCAGATATTGCCCAACAACATTTTTGTCTTTGTCCAGAATCTCAAAACCGATAGGGCTGGCTTCCGTCAGGGAAGGCGACTGGGCCAGATAAACCCCCGCACCGATGGCAATAAGGGCTGCTGCCATGACAGACCATTTAACAGTTTTATTCATGTTGATCTCCTGTAGCGGTGATATGGGGGGCTTTGCCCGAAACGAAATGGCGGATTTTTGCGATGTCACCGGCATCAACTCGCGGCGCCTGGTTGGTCCAACTGTTACGGATAAAGTTGATGACCTCGGCCAGATCCTGATCGCTCAGGTGATTAAACGCAGGCATGGTGAAGGCCATCCTGTCTGCGGGCGTGTCGGGCATTTTGCCGCCCTCAAGGGTAATCTGGATAACAGAGTGGGCATTATTGGCGAAGATGGCACTGTTCGCATCCAGTGCTGGAAAAATCCGCTCAACGCCTTTGCCATCCGCCCGGTGACAGGTCGTGCAGTGCTCGGTATATAAAATGGCGCCCCGGCTGGTATAGGTGCCATTAAGCAGATCCCCGGTTGTGGTATCTTTTTTGTCTGCCAAGGCTGTTTCCCTGCCTTTAACCGGTGGCAGCTGCTTCAGGTATTTGGCCATGCCGGTAATATCTTCAGGGGTGAAATATTGGGTGCTATGTTGTACAACATCTGCCATGGCACCAAAAGCGGCAACCTTGTCAGTACGGCCGGTAGACAGGAACTGTTCCAGTTCTTCCTGGCTCCAGGAGGCCAGACCGCGGGCCTCTCCCCGCAGGCTCTTGGCTCGCCAGCCATCAATAACGGCACCGGAAAGAAACTCATCGCCATCACTTAGCTTTACGGCCAGCTCCTGATAGGCGATACCGCGTGGGGTATGGCAGGCACTGCAGTGGCCTGGGCCTTCTACCAGATAGGCGCCACGATTAATAAGCGCATCGGCATTGGGATCGGGTACAAAATCCCGTTTGGGTGCAAACACCAATTGCCACCAGGCCATGGGCCAGCGCCAGTTTAAAACCGGAGGGATGGTGGAAGCGGCATTTTGCTGTTTGACCGGTTTGACAGCGGACATGAAGTAGGCATAAAGGGCTTCCAGGTCTTCGTCAGGCATAATCGCATAAGACGGGTAAGGCATGGCAGGGTATAAGGCTTGTCCATCACCCCGCACACCGTGTTTGACAGCACCAATGAATTGGGCCAAAGAGTAATTGCCAATACCGGTTTGCTTGTCGGGCGTAATATTGGTTGAGTAAATGGCGCCTACGGGGGTTTCCATGGCCAGTCCACCTGCATATTCTGCACCCGCAGGGCTGGTATGGCAGGCAACGCAGTCTGCCGTCCGGGCAATATAAGCACCGCGCTTGATCAGTTCATCATTGTCAAGATCCACCTTTGCCGTTGTATCCGGGACTCTGGTTTGTGGCAGGATGGCTGCCCCGCCATAAGCCACGGCAAACAGGACTGCAGCGGCAATCAGGCTTTTATGCAGTGTTCTCATGTTACATTCCTATAAAAATACACGTTTCTACAGTAAGGCAGGCCAATTGCCTGGCGCCTGTACAAACTGGATGTTGATGAGTTCATTCTCAGACGTAATGGAAGCAGGGGATATTGTGGAACTCCACATAAGTTGGGTAGTTTTGATTTAGGACAAATAAATAATGAAATTTTCCTGCAGGCATTTTTTCCGGATTTTGCTGCTGCTATGGCTGGCGGCTTATTCGGGTATGCTAAGTGCCAAAACCTGGTATGTGGGTATTCTGGCGCCACGCGGGGTGCAGGCAGCCCAGCAGGAATGGCAGCCATGGCTTAACTGGCTGTCTACCCAATGGGAAAATGAAACCTTTATCCTGGTGCCCATGCAACTGGCCGATGCCGAACAGATGATTGCCGATAAGCGGGTTAATTTTGTGCTCGCGCCACAGGCACAGTTTTTATCCATGAAAACAGGCGTGGAAATGCGCTGGCTGGCCACCCTGAACCGGATGGATATGGCACAGCCAAAGGCCGCCGAACTGGTGGGCAGTGCGGTATGGGTGCGCAAAGACAGCGGTTTGCAAGACATTGCACAGCTGCGTGGCAAGACGATTGCCGCCGTACAGGAAAATGCATTTGGCGGTTTTTTGCTGGGCTATAAATTGTTGTACGATGCACAACTGCGTGAAAACCGGGATTATTCACTGGTGTTTACCGGTTACCCTATTGACCAGACTCTGTTGTTGCTTGATCGAAAGCAGGTGGATGCCGCGATTGCCCCTTTGTGTTTAATGGAAGAAATGCAATCCCGGGGTGTGTTGGACAGTGCGCAATTTCAATTGTTGCACCCGGTTAATAATCATAGCGCCTGTGCCGGCAGTACTGAATTGTTCCCGAACTGGTCACTGGCCGCCTTGCCCGATGTGCCCGATAGCCTGGCTACACGCCTGGGTTCTTTGTTATTGCAAAATCAGGCAGATGTCTTGTTGCCAGGGTGGTCTCCGGTAGTAGCCTCGACCCGGGTAGAGGAAATACTGCATAGTATTTACCGGCATCCTTTTCAGCAGTCGGTTTGGGCAGGCATTAAGAACTGGGTGAACGAGTATAAAACCTGGGTGGGTATTACCTTGCTGTTAGTTGCCTTGTCTTTTCTGAATTATGCCTGGGTAAGCTGGTTGGCCTGGCGCAGGCAAAAACAGATAACCCAGGCCTATGAACAAATGCGAACCTATGAACGCATGATGATGCATGCGGACAGGCTGAATATTCTTGGTGAAATGGCGTCGGGTATTGCTCATGAGGTCAATCAGCCGGTATCGGTTATTCGGCATTATGCCGAAGGTACCCGGTATCGCCTGCAAAAGCAGCAAACACATACGGAATTGATTCCGGTGCTGGACAAAGTGATTGAGCAGGTAGAGCGCATTACGCAAATTATTGAGAATTTGCGTAAATGGGCCAAATCTGAACGCAATGATCAGAGTGTGCCGGTCAACATTGCCCAGGCGGTGGCCAAAAGTGTTCAATTTGTCCGTTTGCAAAATGACCGGCACCCTATGAATATACATATCAATATCCCGGCTGACCTGGTCCTGCTTACCGTGCCCAGTGTGATAGAGCAGGTGCTGGTAAACAGCCTGCTTAATTGCTGGCAACAGCAGGCTACCCAGGTGGATATGTCAATCCGGTATTTTGAGGAGCCGTTTCTGGGCATTACCATCGCTGATAATGCAGGCGGCTTCAGCCAGGAGCAGCTTGAGTTTCCGTTTGTGCCATTCCGGACCAACAAGGATCAGGGGCTTGGGTTGGGGCTGGTGATTTGTGAGCGCTTGATGCGCGTGATCGGGGGGAGCTTGTTATTGGATAATCGCAGTGATGGCATTGCGGGTGCCGTGGTCACGTTAAAATTGCCGCTTAAAAAACACAGCGACCCAAAAGGAGTTAAAGCCTCATCATGAAACCGGATACCTTGCCTATTCATATCGTGGACGATGATGCCTCGGTAAGAGAGGCGCTGCTGTATTTGCTGCAAAGCCTTGGTTATGATGCCCAGACCTGGCCCGATGGCCGCTCATTTTTGGATGGGGCCGATATTGGCAAAGGAGGGGTTGTTATCCTTGATATTCGCATGCCTCATTTAAGCGGACAGGAGCTTTACCAGCTTTTAATTGAAGCCAAAAGTACCTTGGCCGTTATTATTCTTACCGGGCATGCCGATGTACCCATGGCGGTTGAAATGCTGAAAAAAGGGGTGGTGGACTTTTTGCAGAAACCGGTTGCCCTGGCTCAGATGGATGTTGCCCTTGAAAATGCGCTGGCGCAGGCAGAACGGAACTTGCTTTGCTGTCGTTTGAGAAGTCTTTATGCGTCTTTGTCGCCAAGGGAAAAACAGGTGACTGAACTGGTTTTACAGGGTAAAACCAACAGGATGATTGCCGATGAACTTTATATTGCCGTACGTACGGTTGAAGTCCAGCGCGCCAGTGCCATGCAAAAAATGCAGGTGGACAACCTGCCTGAATTTGTGCGGGCGGTTAACCAGGCCTGCATGAAACCATAAACAAAAAGCGAAAAGAGGCGGGGGGCCTCTTTTTGCTTTGGCAGGCATATCTTAATATTTGATGTTTAACCTTGCCCAGGCAGTGCGGCCGGGTTCGTTGATACGGGTGTTGGCGGCATAGCCAAAAGCACCGACACCCGCCAGGTTCAGGTGTTCGCTGTAGGTTTTGTCAAACAGGTTGTCGATGCCTACGGTAAGTTTGACCCGGTCATTGAACGCATAGCCGGCATTCAGGGCCAGTGTGCCAAAGCCGGCACTGGGCCCAAAATCTTTGCTGGCAACGTTGCCGTGGTTGGTGGCATATCGTTTTTGCGGTGCCACCAGGCGCCATAAGGCACCCGCTGACCAGATTCCGTCATCATATTGGACACTAAGGCGTGTTTCAAGCGGCGGGATTTGCGCCATGGGGCGGCCGTCATCACTGTTTTTGCCCCAGGCATAGGCTAAAGTGCCGTTTAGCTTGAGTTGGTCGGATACCTCATACGAGGCACCCATTTCTGCTCCCATAATGCGGGCATTAACATTACGTACTTGTTTAACGCCGCCACCTAATGAAGCATAGTCAAACAGGATGAAATCCTTCACATAACCAACATAGCCGGAAAGCCAGGCTTCCAGGTGTTCGCCTTTGTATTGGGCACCAAAATCAAGCTGGGTTGTTTTTTCAGGCTTGATCCCCCTGAAGGCGTTGACTGAACCCTCGGGCCCGGCACCGGGAGAAACCAGTTCCCAGAAGTCGGGGAAACGTTCGACATGACCCAGACCCGCATAGACCGTGGTGGACATATCGTTAAGCTCATGCTCGTAGCGGATAAAGCCGCTGGTAAGCGTGTCGTCTCGTTTATGGCCTTTGCTGGGCGAGCCTGCCCGGTAATCTTTGGCGGTAGCCCGGTCAAGCCGCAGGCCGCCAATCAGTTTGCCTGATGCCGAGGTTTGCCAGACAAGTTCGCCAAATAGGCCAGTATTGCCGAACTTGGCATTGTCTTGCCAGGGCATTTCGGTGGCGGAAATCCATTCCATTCCGTTGCGTGCAAATTTGCGCAGCTCATGTTTGCTTTTCTGGAAATCAAGGCCGGTGACAAGGCTTAAATTGTCATTGAAGCGGAAGGTGCCAGCGACCCTGCCTCCCCAGGTTGTGCGCCTTGGGTTGGATTCCATTTTCATGGTGTAGTCCCGCATGCGGAAATTGTCCATGACATGATCAGCCTGGTTGTAATAAAGATGGGCTTCAAACTCATCAAACACAGTCCCAATGTTTTGTTTTTTGAATCTTAGCCCATAGCTTTTACGCTTGAATTTTGTGCCATCCATGCCGCGGGTCGCGTAGGCGGTCTTGGCATCACCGGTACCGGCGGTTAATTCAAGCAGGGTGTTGGCATCGGGTGTAATGCCCAGGGAAAGATCGGCATTCCATTTGTCCCAGTGGGAGTGAACCTTGTTGCCATCGCCATCTTTGTAGTCCTGGGCGTGTGAGTGGTTGGCGGTGACACGGGCATAAAATTTGTCATTGCCTGTTTCAATATCGGCGGCCTGGTCATTCCTGCCCCATGAGCCGCCCACTAAAGAACCCTCGAAATTAATATTTTTACCTTCTTCAAAAACGGGCGGATTGCGGTCAAAGCGTACGGTTCCCGCCGAGGCGCCCGGCCCCCAGATAACGGTTTGCGGTCCTTTTACAACGGTCAGTTCATCAAAGTTCTCGGGCGCAATGTATGAGCCCGGATTATCCATGCGTCCACCGCAGGCACCCGGCATGTTGGAGCCATTGGCCAGTATATTGATGCGTGATCCGAACATGCCGCGTAAAACAGGATCGCCATTGGAGCCGCCATTGCGCAGGGCCGAAAAACCGGGAATGGTTTTGAGGTAGTCGGTGGCGTCACTGGCGGGAATGGGCTGGCGGGGCAGTTTGGGGTTGGTGGTATAGGTAAGCGGGAAGTCTGGGGCGACCTGTGTAACCAGAATGGTTTCAAGCCGGGTAACCTTGTTGGTATCCTGGGCCATGGCAGATGCCGTCATGGCCAGTAATAAAGCGGATGAAAGCAGGGAATGCCTGAAAATAGGGGGATGGTTAAAGGGTTTCATGTTTCTGTACTTGTTGAAAATTGCATCAGCTTTGCTTCTCGTTACCCGGTAAAGGATGCAGCACAAGGCGCCTGCACAAAAAACGGGCAAGCAAAATCAGGACTTATATCGGGCAAGACAAGGCGAAATAACGGAGAGGGAGTCAGGAAGGTACAGAAGGCGGGGCGCGCGGGCCCAAAGGGGAGCCGCGGATATTGAAAACCGGATAGTGGGTGTTTTTAAATGAAAATGGCCTGGCCGTGGCTGGCTTGCTAATAAGCGGTGTTGGTATTGGGGGCGGATCAATAAAAAGCTGCTGTGCCAGAATACCATAAGGACATTCGTTGGCAAGCGGGGTTTCGTTGCCAACGGTGCCGGTATCGCTAATGGGAACCTGAATTGTGTAAAAACCGTGTTCAGGGTTACAGATGGTTAAAGTCATGAACCCCGATGCCGAGGCATGGGATGCTGGCATATAACCAATGGGGATAAGGCTGCGCAATACCAGGGCAAGCAAGAGAAAACAGGCGGCAATACGTGCTTTCAGGTGCTGTTTTTGCTTATATGGTTTTAAGGTATTGGGCATTACTGAATTCTAATAATGCCCATATTCAGCGTCAAGTCATGAAAAACGTTTTAATGATTGGCATGATCTACATCAAGCAACATGTTGCCATTTGTCATCATTGTTTAAACTACATAATGGTCGCTTCGGGCTCGACCCCGATAATTTCCTTGATGCGGTTGTTTTCACCCATGATGGCCACTTTGGGTTGATGGGTTTCGGCTTCTTTGGCATCAACATAAACATAAGACATAATAATGACAATGTCGCCTTTCTGAACCAGGCGGGCTGCCGCACCGTTAAGGCAAATCACGCCACTGCCACGCTTGCCCGGGATAATATAGGTTTCAAGCCGGGCACCGTTATTATTATTGACAATATGCACCTTTTCATTGGCCAGCATGTCAACGGCGTCCAGGATGTCCTGGTCAATGGTGACAGAGCCAACATAGTCCAAATTCGCCTCGGTCACTTGAGCGCGGTGAATTTTGCTATTCATCATCATTCGAAACATTTGTTTGTTACCTTTATACAAAACACAATACTTGCGGTATTCATTGAAAAATATAGATGCATGAGCCCCTTGGCATGATATTTAGGGTGGCAATGAGAGGCTGGAGAATTGCAAATATAAATTGGACAGGGCTAATTATATGATTTATTGGGCAATTCTTTTGCTCTGTAAAGCACGCTGACAAAAAAATTCAGGCAAAATGGTGATGCTTAATACAAAACCGGGCAGATGGAATTTCCACATACCCGGTTTTTATCGGTTTAGCTGTTTGCTTGAGGGCGGTGGTCAGGCCTTAGGTGGCCTGGACCTAGCTGCCTTCTTAAGCTTCGGTATTTGCATTCGCTTTTAATTTGCGGCTGGCAAAAAATTTGCCCATCAGCACAATAGACACTGCGCCAATCACTTCCGCGGCCAGCTTCAGTGTGGTGGAAGGCTCGCCAATTTTTTCTACGATGAAAATATCGGTCAACAACATGCCGCCTGCAATCCAGCCCAACAAGGCAGCGCCAAAGGTAACGACCCATGGGAACTTGTCAATCAGTTTCAGTACGATGGTACTGCCCCAGATAATAATGGGCACACTCACGATCAGACCGAAAACAACCAGGCCGATTTGATGGTCGGGGTTGGCGGTTTGAGCCGCACCGGCAATCGCGATCACGTTGTCCAGGCTCATGACGAAGTCGGCAATAATAATGGTTTTGATGGCGGACATAATAGAAGTGCCACCTTCAATACTGCCATGGGCATCGTCTTCGGGAATAAGCAGTTTCACGCCAACCCATACCAGCAGCAAGGCACCCACAATTTTCAGGAATGGAATGCTTAGCAAGGTCAGGGCGAAAGCGATCAGTACAACCCGCAGGCCGATGGCACCGGCAGTACCCCATAAAATGCCCTGCATACGTTGTTTTTTAGGAAGATTGCGACAGGCCAGTGCAATCACCACGGCATTGTCACCGCCAAGCAGAATATCAATCAGAATGATCTGGAAGACAGCCGCCCAGCTTAGTGTTTGTAAAAATTCAAGCATCAGTTACCCTTTGAATATAAAAATGGAAAGAGAAACGGATCTGGCTTGAGTCTGTCTGTACGGCTTCCTTGTGAATAAAAGGGGT